>Ga0209061_1000210_pt1 | contig 183013 bp, 165 predicted proteins | sample Coa_R1_10_FD_187157 | JGI IMG/M metagenome (GOLD analysis project Ga0209061, IMG submission 187157) | Surface soil microbial communities from Centralia Pennsylvania, which are recovering from an underground coalmine fire - Coalmine... | ecosystem: Environmental > Terrestrial > Soil >... | reverse complement strand
GGTTGCCGGCAATCAGTGCGCCGTTGATAGCGCCGATGGATACGCCGTCAATCCAGTCGGGCTCGATGCCGGCTTCGTGCAAGGCCTCATAAACCCCGGCTTGATACGCCCCGAGCGCACCCCCGCCTTGCAACACGAGGGCAATGCGATCGCAATTCTCGGGGCGCCATTTCTGCCTTGGCGAAGGCGCGATTGCGCCGGGCGCAATATCCATTTCTTTTAACCCTTTCGCTGCTGAAGTCGCCTTGCTCGGATTGTCACAATGCAGTCTGCTGTGAAGAACGCTTCAAGGAAAGCGGGTTGCGAAGAATTTAGCTCCGCGTAAGCTTGCGAATAACCCCCGCCAGGATCAGCACGATGGCAAAATTGAGCAAGGTGGCAACAAGCAGCACTGCCAACGCTCCATAGCCGCCGAGCGCGTTCAGAAGGATCGCCCCGAGGCTCGGGGAGGCCGCTTGCACGAGCAACGGCGCCACAGCAAGCCTTCCCATCAGCACCGCATAACCCCTCGAGCCGAAGACCGCAAGGGGAAGAGTGCCGCGGACGATGGAACGCAGCCCGTTGCCGGCCCCGTAAACGGCAATACCGAGCCATGCAAAAGCAGGGCCGATCAGCATCAGACCGAAACCAACTGCCACCAAGAGGGTGGAGAACGCCATCGTCCAGATGGGATGAAAACGCCGCCCCAACAAGAGTTCTCCAATCCGCGCCGCGACCTGGGCAGGCCCGATCAACGCGCCCAGCGCCACGGCGTTGGCCAAGGAAAGGCCCAGTCTCTGCAAAATGGACAGCAAGAGCACGGAAACCACCGTCATGGTGAAAGCGGCAAGGGTGAAACCCATGCTCATCAGCCCGAAGGCGAGCAGCTCGAAAAGCGGCGGCCGAGCATGCGACTGCAACGTTTTTATCCGATCTATCCGTGCAATTCTTCGAAACGGAAAGGGCTTCGCGCTCTCGCGCGGCAGGCCGAAACAATAAGCGGGAAGAATAAGGCCAAGCTGCAGGGCCGCGAAGGCAAAACACGTCCCGCGCCAGCCCAACTCTGCATTCAACCAAGCTGCGAGAGGCCAGCAAATCGTGCTGGCAAACCCTCCGTAAAGGGTTAGAGCGGTAATCGGGCCGCGGGCCTCTTCTCCATAAAGACGTCCCAGCGTCGCGAAAGCAGGATCATAAAGCCCCGCACCCATACCCAAGCCCAAAACGAGCCATGCGACGATATAGCTCGCCAAGCCATGCGCAAACCCGAGCACCAAAACGCCAAGCCCAAGCGCAACGGTTGCGGCAGCCAGAACCGGACGGCCGCCGAAGTGCTCGATCAGCCGCCCAACGGCAGGGGAAATCAGGCTGGAGGCCAGCAATCCGAGGGAAAACCCGCCTAACACCCAAACCGAAGGCCAATGGGTATCCGCCTCGATCGGTCCGGCCAATACGGCGAGCAAATAGTAACTGGACCCCCACGCAAAAATCTGGCCGAGCCCAGTGACCGCCACCACCCGCCAACGCGGCGGCTGGACCGCTCTTTCCGTTGCGGCCAACATCCGCACGTGCCGTCCTCCCCTTCGAACGGCTCATACTAACGCAGCGTCACAGGACATCCCAGCCCTGGAATCTGCGCCTTTGGCCTGTCGCCGCCGACGCTGAGCGAAATAGCGGGAAATAGAAGCAAGCAGAGCTAATCGACGAGAGATGCCGGTTTGTCTGCTTTTCTCTCACATGGTTTTCGCTTGGTCGGGAAAGAGAGAATTTCCGCCTCGCGCGGGGCATGACGCGCCGCCAACGCGGCGCGTGTGTGCCGCAGAAGTTGGCGTAACTCGGCCTCAGTCACGCGATCGCTTTGCATTAGCAAACGAATCAAGGGATCCTGCAAAAGGCTGTCAAACGCATGATCATCGGCTTTGCCTGGCATGCTTCCCTCCGCTCCGGTTCAACGGGCCAAACATAAAGGCTTAAGAGAACTTCTCACCCCGTTGCACGGGATGGATTCTTGTCGTGTTCCGAAGTAACCGAAAATCTTTGCCTATTTTATGACCGCGTTGTGGCTATGCTTTGACAAATTGTAACCGCTTCGTGGCGACGGTCTAGATATGATATTTCACATAACACATTTATAGAACGATTTATTAATTTTAATAGAACCGCGGTTCCAGCCACCTGGCATAGGCTGCATGATTGCTTTGTGCTCCGGGCGCCATTTCGGTTTGCAACACAACCTCGTGCGCCCCATCCATCCGGGGCAACCGTTCATGCCATTCGCCCCGAGCACCGGGAAGAACGCGCCGCGCGCTATCAAGCAGAAGTGCACCATCCGCCACACGGCGAACAAGCACCCGGAACACAATGTCTTCGCTCGCGACACCGGCATGCGCAATGGTGGCTGAAAATCGCGTCTGGCCCTGACCGACTACGGAAAATATCGCCTGCGCGGGTGTGCTCCCCGGCGGATTGGGCAAAAGTTGGAAGCCAATATCTTCAAACAAGAAAAAGCCGTTACTCCCGAAAGCAACATTCGTAAGACGAAGAGGAACGCAATCCGGCCCGCTATGCACGAGAACGATCGGAGGCAAAGGATGCGTTATCAATTCCGCCGCCTCGCTTGGCGGGTTTGCTTCCAAGCGGCGCTCGTAAACATGGTATTCACCCCGCAGCGTATGAACATATTCCGCCTCCGGAAAGCATGCCGCAACTGCGGTGGAACAGCCCGGCATCATGTGGTCGTGCGTTTCAATCACCAACGTGTCTACGACGCGGATCCAGGATGCCGATACATCCGCAAACAGAGTTGCTTCAAATCCCTCGATATCGCACTTCATCAGGTCTACGCGATCCCACCCACGCAGCTGCAGAAGATCCGGCACACTATACGATATAACGGTGCCCGGACCGTTCTCTTGTGTCTCTGCTAACATAAAGCCCCAATCCGCATCGTGGGTGCCGAGAATTCGAAGCCTTCCGGATTGGCGCCCCACGGCTGCGCTTAGCGGCAGAATGCGCCGATAAGGAAGCGTGTTTAAAGCCAACACTCGGAAATTTGCGGGCATTGGTTCAACGGTCAAGATGTGCGCGGTGGGAAAGCGCGTTGCCAAAAATACAGCTGCGTAACCGGTATATCCGCCAAGATCCAGAATCCTTTGGGGCACACGTTCAAGAGGAATGGTCAATTTGCCTTCTTGGAAAATTTGCCGCATATTAGCTATGTCCGAAGTGCCGCCCCGAAAATAGAGAGGGGTGGGAATCTCCGGCAATCGCGCCTGAAAAAGCCCGATAGAGCTTTCCGCAATTTTTGCCAAATGCGAGAAATAATGCTTGCGCAGTTCTACATCATTCGGCGCATGCAAAAGCGCCTCTTCCAGCGCTTCTTTTAGTTTGATCGCCGCATCACACGGTCGTTCGAATTGCGGGGTTTGGGCCATGTCGGTTCTGAAACTCACGAAGGAAGCCGTAAGCGGCGACGTGCCGGCAGATCAAAATCAACCAAAGGGCCAAGCGGGACAATCCCGTACGGGTTGATATCCGTATGGCTCTCGTAATAATGCCGTTTGATATGCATGAAGTTCACCGTGGGGCGTATCTCGGGATGCTGGAAAAAAGCGCGTGTAAAATCCCAGAGATTCGGGAAATCCACAATACGCCGCAAATTGCACTTAAAGTGCGTTGCGTAGACTGCATCAAACCGGATCAAGGTGGTGAAGAGACGAATATCCGCCTCCGTGATAACCTCTCCGGTAAGAAAGCTTTGCTCTGAAAGCCGCTGCTCCAGCCACTCCAATGTGGCGAAAAGAGGGCCGATGGCCTCCTCATAGGCGGCTTGAGTTGTCGCGAAACCCGCTTTGTAAACCCCGTTGTTCAGCGTCTCGTAAATCCGTGCGTTTAAAGCATCAATCTCGCCTCTCAGCCTCTCGGGATAATAGTCCCCGGGGCGCGCACCCAGTGCATCAAAGGCGGAATTGAAAATACGCAGAATCTCCGCCGACTCGTTATTCACGATGGTGTTTTCCACCTTGTCCCAAAGCACCGGAACGCTCACCCGCCCCGTATAACGCGGCGCGGCGCGGGCATAGAGCTCATAAAGATATTGCGCACCATAAAGCGGATCCGGCACCACATCCGGGCCGGGAGCGAAGGTCCAGCCTTGCTCGCGCATTAACCAATGGGTGACCGAAATGGAAATCATCGGCTCAAGTTTCTTTAGCGCACGCATGAGCAGGGTGCGATGCGCCCACGGGCAGGCGTAAGAGACATAAAGATGATATCGCCCGGGTTCCGGAGGGTGCGGCCCGCCGGCTTCAATTGTGCCATGAAACTGCGTCTTTGCCCGCACAAATCGTCCGTCATTGGAAGCCCATCGCGTTTTTTCCGGCCGCCAAACGCCATCCACCATCATTCCCATTGCACTGCTCCTTGCCCAACTTTCTGGGCAATCTCTTCCAGCAACTTGCGTGTCATCGCGCGGCCGAAATCTTTTAAGTTGTGAACCTCAACAACAAAGCTGCGTTCTCCTCCAATGACATGTTCGCGGTAATATTTTGCCAGTCCTCCGGGCGGGGCCACGTGGGATTCAAGGCCGGGCAAAGGATGGTCATTGATGATCACAAGGCCGTTGATGGTGATGCCGGCTGCCATTGCCCGATCGCGCGCGGCTTCCACCGGTTCGCCCTGGTTGCTCGTGCCGTCTCCGCAAACATCGATCACACTCTTTGCTGCTTTCAGCCCGCTTTCCTTAAGGTTCTGCACCGCGTGGGCAATACCCTCCCCGATCGCCGTGGCGCCCCAGTCCGAGCGTGGGATTGTCGCCAGCCGCTCGGCGAAATCGCGGGCGGTTTCCCCGTCGCGGATAACGGTCCAGCCGATCAGGGTGCGCACCTGGCCGGTGCCGGCAAACTCCACATAGCTGACCGCAATGGCCTGGGCCGGTCCGGCATGGATCGCTTGAATAACCCGAGGGTCGGTAAACGCCGCGTAATATCCTTGTTTTTCCAAGGCAAACTCGGCATCGTCGATACTGCGGGAAACGTCGCTCACCAGCACGAGCGCCACATCGACCGCCTCCGCCGCAGTGCCGGCAGCCGGCAGATAAAACAGCATCAAAGCTAGAAGCATAAGCCGAGCGACCACCGGAAGCCTCCTTTCTTCCTTGCGATCGCAAACGATCGAACAGCTTGGGCAAGGAAGCAAGAGAAAGTCGAAGCACGGCGGCTACCGGCTTCTTCCCCACACTGCTATTGGCTGGCCCAGATAATACGATGCATGAAGGCAATCTCGGAAAGATCAAACGTGTAATCCGGGTGCGAGGGGTTAAGACTTTTCAGCTCCACCCTTTTCGCGGAACGGCGAATAAGCTCCTTGGCCATAACCCCGCCGGCGCGGGTGCGCACCACCACACGATCGTTGCGCCGAATGGGGGCGGCCGGGGAGACAATGACAATATCACCTTCCCGAAATACCGGTTCCATCGAATCGCCGTTGATCTTTAAGGCATAGGCGTTGGGATCGCCGACTTCCGGCAGAGCGATCTCATCCCAACCCCCGCCGATCGGATAGCCGCCGTCGTCGAAATACCCGTTGCTGCCGGCCTGGGCAAAACCGATCAGCGGAATGCGGCGCGCACCGCTGCGGCCGTTATTGGGCAAAGCACGAGCGCCGGAAACAAGCGCGCTGAATTCGGCCAACGTGATACCGGTGGCGGCCAAAACTTTCGCCACACTTTCCGTGCTTGGCCAGCGCTGGCGCCCATCCAGCATCCGGCGCTTGGAAGGGTTGAACGTGGTCGGATCAAGCCCGGCAAGACGTGCGAGACCCGAGGGAGACAGCCCGCGCTCGGCGGCCAGAGTGTCGAGCGCGCACCAGATATCGTCATGCTTCATGCATTACGCTCAGGCGCCGTTTGAACGACAGGTAAGGCAGCAGATGCGCCGGGCGAACAGCGGTAAGTCCCGGTGCAAGGCCTAGTTTGATCGAATTTGCCGCTTTTGGGAATAGGAAAATTGACCTCTTTTTCGCTTGCCAGGCGAATAAATTCATGGTTGTTCTAGTTCTGGTTTTGTTCTCATGCACAACCGGAGGAACACATGCAAACAGCCAAAGTTGGCCAAACCTGCATCATGGAAACCCGCAACGCCGTCTCTTCCTTTCGCGCCTTGGGCACCGGGGTGCCGTTCCATTCCGCCGAAGAAGCGTGGTTTTGGACCATGGCCGCGCTGGTGGCGCGCCGCGAAGGGGCCCGTTACGCCGCCAATCGTGGCCTCCACCCCAGGCCTTGCGAGCCGGATGACGTGGTGAAATGCCTCGATCAACTCTATCGCCGCCGTCGGGTGGATTTGGTGCACGCCCGTATTCTGCGGATTTGGGGCGAGCGTGGCATAGCGCCTGATCCGGCGCGCCCGTCCGAGCGGTGTGATTGGCGGCTTTGGCGTGAGGCCATGGAGCGTTTGGAGTGGCCGCTTCGTGTAAAGGGGATCGTTGTCTGAGCCGCGTTGTCCGAACTGCGTTCGGATAACGCCTGCTTGCATACCGGTTGCACGATTCTGTGCGTGACATGAACCCAAATTTAGGAAAAAAGTCTTGACAAACGCCGGGGCGCTCTTTAAGTAAAGGCTTACCAACGGGGGACGTGTCTCCGTTGGATCCTCCTTCTTCCCAACCCTTGGGGCCGCGTTCCATCTCCCGGAGCGCGGCCCTTTTTTTGTGCAAAGGACCCCGCCATGGCCTTCGCCATTCGTAATCTTTCCGTGCTTGCCTACGCCCAGGGCTTCACGCTCTGGCATTACAAGGCCGGTGATCACCGCTTGGCCGAAGTTTCCGCCCCTGGCTTCGTAAAGCCGGCCAAAGATCTTCTGGCGGTCGGAGACATGGTCATGATCTCCGCTGCAGACGGGGGCAGCATTGCCTATGTGGCCGAAAAGGCAGGCGAGCCCGTGCTCAAGCCCCTTTCATAAACCACCGTGTTCGGTGTCGGATCGTTTGAGCACCTCGGTGGCATGCCGGGCAAGCCCGGCCTCGGTAATCTCAAACCGTCCTTCGGGGCGCAAGGCGGCGAGACCCATCGCCGCCAAGCGCTGCAAACAAGGGCCGTCTTTCATCCCTGGCGGCCTGCCGAGGCTCCCCGCCAGCACCAAGCGATGCAGCGCAGAGCGGCAACACGTTTCCAAATACGGCTCGTTCCACATATCCGTCACTGTTTGCCAAGATGTTCCCGAAAGGGCCGTCTATACGGCGAAAGCGCTTCCCAAGCAGCTCGCACTTGGGCAGGAAGGAACGCAAGATGCTCTCTGCGCTCGCCTCCGCCCTGATGCCGCTGCTGCAACGCCTTGAGCCCGAACGCGCCCATGCGCTCGCACTTTTGGCGCTGCGTGCTGGGCTTGCCGGCCGAGCAAAAGGCAAAGATGACCCCATCCTCGGCCAGACTCTTTGCGGCCTCCGCTTTCCGAACCCAATTGGGCTTGCCGCCGGTTTCGACAAGAATGCCGTTGCCGTTTTTGAGCTGATGCGGCTTGGGTTTGGGTTTATCGAAGCCGGCACGGTGACGCTGCATCCGCAGCCCGGCAACCCTCGTCCGCGCCTCTTTCGCCTGGTGGAAGACCAAGCGATCATCAACCGTATGGGGTTTAACGGTGCGGGTCTTGCCGAGGTTCTCAAGCGGCTTGCACCTCTTGGACCGCACCCGGTGCCGCTTGGGGCCAATCTCGGTTTGAACAAAGAAAGCAAGAGCCCCGCGCAAGATTATGCCGCTCTGGCCGCGGGGCTTGCGCCTTATGTTGACTACCTGACCGTTAATGTCTCCTCCCCCAACACCCCGGGACTACGCGCCTTGCAAGCTCCCGGTTCCCTTGCCGAACTGCTCAGTAGCATCGTTCAGGCCCTACCAATTCCCCGGCCGATTTTTGTAAAAATTGCCCCGGATCTCGATGAAGAAACGCTTGAAGGCGTGGTAGAAACAGCGGTGGCGGGCAAAGCAGCGGGCCTGATTGTGGCCAATACAACATTGGCCCGCCCGCCGGGTTTGCGGTCCCCCTTTGCGCAAGAAGCAGGCGGGCTCTCCGGTGCGCCGTTGTTTGCCCTCTCCACGGCTGTGCTGGCGCGTGCCTCTGCCTTGGCGCGCGGACGGCTGGTGCTGATCGGCTGCGGCGGTGTCGCCACCGGGCGACAAGCTTTGGCCAAAATCCGCGCGGGAGCGCATCTTGTGCAGCTCTACACGGCCTTTGCTTACGCAGGGCCTGCTCTTATTCCGCGGATAAAACGGCAACTTGCCGAAGCGCTGCGCCAAGAGGGCTTCACCAGTATTTCCGAAGCGGTTGGCGCGGACAGCCACAAGCCTGCCGATGCCTTCCTGAAAAATTTCCCGGAATAACGGCGTTATAAGGACGGTCTCGATGCAGCACCTTTCCGGCTTTGCTCCTCTCGCCCAGAGATACGACGGGTTCATTGTCGATCTGTGGGGCGTGCTGCATGACGGGGTCAGCACCTATCCCGGAGCGGTGGATTGCCTGGCGCGCCTGAAAGCGATGGGAAAGCCCGCGGTCTTGCTTTCCAACGCCCCGCGACGGAGTTATGTGGCGCAAAAGCCGTTGCGGGCCATGGGGATCACGGATGATCTCTATACAGGGCTTCTGACCAGCGGCGAGGTGACCTGGCGCGCGTTGCGCGACCGGACGGATCCGTTCATCGCGCAACTGGGCCGTCGGCTGTATCACCTGGGCGAGAAGGCCGACCGCAACGTCTTCGAGTGCCTCTCCGCATCCTATGAGGAAGTCGATCGGCTTGAAGATGCGGACTTCATCGTCAATACCGGGCCAAGCGCCGAGCGCGGCCTGACCGAGGTTGCGCCTTATATGCCCACGCTCGAGCGGGCGCTTGCGCTTGGCTTGCCGATGGTCTGCGCGAATCCGGATCTCGAAGTCATCCGCGGCGGCATTCACGCTATCTGCGCCGGCCGCCTCGCCCAAGTTTACGAAACGATGGGCGGAAGGGTGCGCCGGTTCGGCAAGCCGGATCCGGCGGTCTATGCGCCGGTCTTGGAAATGCTCGCGCTGCGGCGGGAGCGCGTTCTCGCCTTGGGAGATGGTTTGCGAACCGATATCGCCGGCGCAGCCGCGGCGGGGGTGGATTCTTGCTGGGTGCTGAACGGCATCGCCCGGGAGCTGAGAGATAACCTCCCGGCGGCGGAGGCTGAAGCAAAAGCGGCCGGGCTTCATCCCGTGGCAACGATCCCGGAGCTTGTTTGGTAGGCGAGCGCCTAAGGCCGCGCTTTCTCCTGCTCTTCGTGTTTGCGGCACAGCGGAAAATTTTGCCATTGCCGGCACCCTTCCGGATGCGTAATCACGCGCGTGGCATCAGGGTTGCCGTATTGGTAAGTTGCTACGCCTGGGTTTGGCCCCCCGAATTGCAAGGTCGTATCGAACGGCGTATTGCTCGCCCCCACCTGGCCGCCCACCGGCCCCGCCACAAGCACCCACCCCACTATGGCGATTTTCGCAGTCAGCAGCATGCCGGCTAGCTCCTTCCCGTTGCTGGACCTCAGCCCGTGTTCGCATTTCCTGAAAGAGTCTGGCCCCAGATGCTGAAGATTACCGCAACGTGGTCAATACCATCACGCGCTCCGCTGCATGGCCGGTTCTCCGGATCGCACCTTGAAAGTTCTTGTTTCAAGCCGCTTGACCGTTTCGCGTAGTAGACATAGCGTCTCCCCCCAAGCGAATCGGAGGAAACGGACCAATATGGAAGAAGAACGGGGCAGCTCGTTTGGTTGCAAACTTGGGCGTCGCAGCATGCTGGGTGCATGCCTTGGCATGGTTCCCTGGCTTGCGCACGCCGATGAGACAAGTGGCCCCGCGGCTTCCCCCCCGCAGGTTGGCGATCGGCTGGTGTTCCTAACGGGTGAGAAAAAGGGGCAAGTCGTCAGGGTTGACGATCTGCCCCTGGGTGGCCCGCAAGTGCAAGCCTACCCCCAAGATCCAAAAACCGGTGTCGTCCGCGACGGCTCGCGTCTCAATCTCATTATTCTCGCCCGCTTCGCGCCTGAAGACTTAAGCGAAGAAACGCGTGCACGATCCGCGCACGGCGTGGTCGCCTATTCGGGCGTCTGCACGCATCAAGGCTGCCCGGTAAATATGTGGTCAAATGAATTGCACGTGCTATTTTGTTCGTGCCATGGTTCTATGTATGATCCCAAGAATGGGGCGCAGGTGGTGGGAGGTCCTGCGCCGCGGCCTTTGCCCAGCCTTCCGCTAAAGGCAAACAGCGACATACCGGTGGTCGCTGCCGGGTTTACCGCCCGTGTCGGACCGGAACGATACTAAACACAAATGCGGCTCCTTGAGAGCCGTAATAGTGTTGAAAAATAACCAACTAGGGAGGTCAAATATGACAAAACTCTTCGCCCCCATGAGTCTCGCAGCCCTGCTGCTGGCAGGTACTGCCGCTGCAGCCTATGCAGCCTCGGATTATGCGCCGGTGACCGACGCTCGACTGGCCAATCCCGAGCCGCAGAATTGGCTGATGACCCGCGGGAGCTACAAGGGTTGGAGCTACAGCCCGCTGGATCAGATCAACACCAGCAACGTGAAGAATCTTGTCCCGGTGTGGACGTTCTCCACGGGTGTCGACTCCGGCCATGAATCACCGCCGATTGTGAACAACGGCATGATGTTCGTCTCCACCCCTTATAATCAGGTGATCGCGCTGAATGCCGCAACCGGTGAGCTGATCTGGCGTTACAAGCGGCCTCTCCCCGAAGGGTTTAGCGCGCTTCACAATACCAATCGCGGCGTTGCCCTATATGGAGACAAGGTCTATTTCGCTGCATTGGATGCCGTCCTGGTGGCACTGGATGCAAAGACCGGAAAACCCGCATGGGAAACCAAGGTCGCGGACTGGCACACCGGCTACTACATGACGATGGCTCCGCTCGTCGAGAAGGGCAAAGTACTCGTCGGCGTGTCGGGAGGCGAGTTCGGTGTCCGTGGCTCCGTTCAGGCTTTCGATGCAGAAAACGGCAAGCTCGTCTGGCAGACCTACAGTGTTCCGGCACCGGGTGAACCCGGAAGTAATACGTGGGAAAAGCCCGATACCTGGAAGCGTGGCGGCGCCTCTACCTGGATGACCGGTAACTACGATCCGAGCACCAATACTGTGTATTGGGGCACCGGGAATGGTTCGCCTTGGTTCGGCGATCAGCGGCCCGGCGATAACCTCTATACCGCTTCCACGCTCGCGCTTGATGGCGACACCGGCAAAATCAAAGGATATTTCCAGTATCACCAGAATGAATCCTGGGACTGGGATGCCATGAATGCACCGATGCTCGTAGACTTCCAGAAGAACGGGTCCACCATTCATGGGCTGCTCAGTCCCCAACGCAACGGTTATCTCTATTGGCTGGAGCGCAAGTCAGACGGCAGCATCGGTTTCCTGAATGCCTTAAAATACGTGAAGCAGGACGTATTTAAGAGCATCGATCCGGAGACCGGCCGCCCGGTGGTGGATATGGATCACAAGCCGGGAACGGGCAAAGAGGCGAGCTTCTGCCCGAGCCTGTGGGGTGGCAAGGACTGGCCCTATGAAGCCTATAATCCTCAGACGGGCATGGTCTACGTCCCCTCCAACGATAACCACTGCGGCCATATGAAAGGGACGGTGCAGGAATACGTTCCCGGGCAGTGGTGGACCGGTGTCGCTATCCCTGACATCGGCTTCACCGTCGATAAGAACGCCGCGTTCTATGGAGAAATCCAGGCTTTTGACGCAAATTCCGGCAAGCGCGCCTGGCGCGTGCTCTATCCGAGCTCGATGATGTGGGGCTCGCTCTTGACCACGGCCGGCAACCTCGTCTTCGGTGGCGGCACCAACGACCGGGAGTTCCGTGCCTATGATGCCCGCACCGGGGATCAGCTCTGGCACTTCAAAACCAATTCCGGAATCATTGCACCGCCTTCGACTTATGCGGTCGACGGCGTGCAATACGTGGCCGTGCAGTCGGGATACGGCGTCGATCCCGCGTTTCAGGAAGGGCTGCTGTCCAACTTGCTGGGATGGCAAAAGGATATTCCGCAAGGCGGCGTGATTTGGGTATTTGCCCTCGGTCACTAAGACGACCGTGCCGAAATCCCTTGGCACACATTTCTGGGCCGGCCGCCTCCTAGGCGGCCGGTTTCCGCTTCACTCACGTTTCACCTATCCGGAACCGAAGATGATGCGATTCGCATGCATGGGGCTGCTCGTGACGGTTTTCGCCTTCAGCGAAAGCGTTGTTCTCTATGCCGCAGACACCCCCCCGGAGACCTGTGTGAATGCTCCCCAAAGCTGCCCTTACGTGGTGGAAGCGAACGATGTGACCGCACATGTCGGTGAACATGCGGTCATGCTCGTCCGGCTACGACCGCGCGACGGGTATCGCGTTTTGGAAGCTTACACCAACCGGTTGGGTCGATTCTCCTCACTGGACGGCGCCGTTGCCTTTGATCGAAAGATGGTCGATGGAAAAGCCGAAGATGGGGCTCTCGTCTTCGCCGTTGGTCTTACCCCCACAGCGCCGGGCCGGCACCCGATCAATGGTGTCTTCCGAGTTGGCTACATCCGGGATCCCGGAGAAATGTGGATGATTTCGGTCCCCTTGATCGCCAACGTCATCGGCGAGAAGTAAATACGGCAACGGGCCTCCGGCTCGGCTATGCTTGTTCGTTGCCACCCTCTCCCCGCCTCACGGGGGCCGGTCTCGGATGTCTTTCTTGCGTGTTGTCGTTGCTTTCGGTTTCGGTGCCGCGCTCCTGGCAGGTTGCGCAAGCTACACGCCTGCGCCGCTGTCTCCGCAAGAGACCGCCGCGGCCATCCAAGCCCGTTCCCTCGATGATCCGAGACTTCGCAAGTTCGTCGCGGTCGCGTTGGCGGGGGAGAGCAAGCCCGCGCCTTGGGGTGAAACTGGCGAGCCATTCCCGTGGAACCTTACCACGCTCACATTAGCGGCGGTCTATTATCATCCGAGTCTGGATATCGCGCGGTCTAAGCTCGCCGAAGCGCGCGCCGCCGTGATGACCGCAAGACAAATCCCCAACCCCTCGCTTTCTTTTGAAGAACTGAGCTACGCCCCCGGCCTTCCTGCGGGATCGGCCTGGACCGTTGTTCCCCTGATTAACTTTCTTATCGAAACGGCCGGCAAACGCGGCTACCGCACGAAAGAGGCGAACGCTTTGGTCGAAGCGGCACGTGCCGATCTTGCAACGGCTTCGTGGCAGGTGCGCGGCGGCGTGCGCAAGGCTCTGCTGGATTTATGGGCGGCGCAGAACCGGCTTGCTTTGCTGCGGAAACGGCTTGATCTTCAAAACGAGCTGGTCGGGCTCTTGGAACATCGTCTGGCTGCCGGCGAGGTTTCGGCGTTGGATGTTGCCGTGGAGCGAAACAGCCGCAATCAGAGCGCACTTCAGCTGCAAGACCTCACCCGTCAAGCCGTGGAGGCGGAAAGCGAGCTCGCAAGCGCTCTAGGAATCCCGCTGAAAGCGTTGGACGGCGTTCGCCTTTCTTTCGATGCCTTTGAAAAGCCGGAAGAACCAAGCCTCGAAGCTGCGCCCGGAAACCTGAGAGACGAGGCACTGCTCCATCGCAGCGATGTGCAAGCGCTCCTGTCCGAATATGCCGCGGCAGAATCAAGGCTTGCGCTTCAGGTTGCCAATCAGTACCCCAATATCACCTTAAGTCCGGGATACGCTTATGTAGCGGGTCAGCATCAGTACTGGCTGCTTCCGGCCGCCGAGCTCCCGGTCTTTAACCAGAATCAAGGGCCGATTGCGGAAGCCAAAGCCCGCCGTGACGAAGCGGCGGCGCGCTTTATTGCTTTACAAACGCAAGTGATCGGGCAAATTGATGCCGGATGGGCCCGCTATCGCGCGGTTCATCACGCACGCAAAGCTGCCGAGGCGTTGCTTGCCGATGCGCGGGAGCGCGAGCACCGGATATTGAGGTCGTTTCAAGCCGGCGAGGTGGATCGCCCAAGCTTGCTTGTTGCCGAGATCGAACGCTTGAACGCCGAGCAGTCCCGCCTTGATACCATCGTACAAAACCATGAGGCGCTTGGCGCTTTGGAAGACGCTCTCCAACATCCTTTTTTTGGACCGGCGTTGCCGATAAACTCTGAAATCAATCCACGCCTTGCCGGAAATGACGGTGTGCACGAAAAGAGCCTTGCACTGCAATGAAGCGGAGCCGTTTGACAGTTCTTCTCACGCTTGTTGCTGCGCTCGGAATAGGCGGAATTGCGATCTGGGGATTTCTGCAAGGCCGAAGCGAAGCCGCACGTGAGGCGCTCCGGGAACACCCAAGCAGGAAATTGCCTCGCGTCGCCATCGAGCAGGGCCAGCCGGTTATTGTTCTCGATCCTCTCTCGCAGAAAGAAAGCGGGATCGAGACGGCTCTTCCGCCCCCGGTGCCCTACCAACAGCAAATTCGCGCCTATGCGCGCGTGTTAGACCTTACACGGTTGACCGAGCTTGCCAACAGTTACGCTGATGCACAGGCGCAACTTCAGGCGGCTCAGGCACGTCTTGTTTCGTCCGAGAAAGCGCTTGAACGTTCGCGGCTTCTTTATAAGGATCGCCAAAACGTTTCGCTTGCTCAGCTCCAGGCGAGCGAAGCCACGTTTCGCGTGGATCAAGCAGCACTCGCTGCTGCTCAGTCACGAACGCGCACGCTTGCCGCAACGGTCAAACTGGAATGGGGACCGGTCCTTGCAAAATCTCTAGTGGAAGGATCGGAACTTCTCAACCGGCTTATGAACGGCCAAGCCATTCTCTTGCAAGTCACGCTGCCGCCCGGTGTTGTTCTTTCTTCGCCTCCGCTTAAGGCCGCCATTGAGACCGGCAAAAATACTCTGGCTCCGATCCTCTTTGTGTCTTCCGCCCCGCGAACCGACCCCAAAATTCAGGGCGTAAGTTTTTTCTACACCGCTTCGACGGAGAGTAATTTGCCTGCGGGTATGAACGTTCTTGCGTTTTTGCCATCCGGTCCGCAGGCAACGGGGGTAAAAATCCCGGATTCGGCGATTGTCTGGTGGCAAGATCGAGCTTGGGTCTATCGCCGCATCCGCGCAAACACTTTTGCGCGGGTGGAAATCCCAACCGATCGGCCGACATCGGATGGCGGCTTTGTTATCAAGAGCGCGCCGGCGGAGACGGAAATCGTTACGCACGGGGCCCAACTGCTGCTTTCGGAAGAGTTTCGCGCACAGATCCAGATGGGCGAAGAGGACGAATGACAGCCCCCGTCCTGCACCACGGCCCTCAGGCTGCCCTTATCCGCTTTTCCCTTCGCTTCCGCGGCATTGTGATCGCGCTTGCAAGCCTCCTCTTAGCCTACGGTCTCTATGCGTTGGGCCATGCCAAATATGATGCGTTTCCGGAATTTGCACCGCCGGAGGTCGTAATCCAGACGGAGGCCCAGGGGCTTTCCCCGGAACAGGTGGAGATCCTCGTCACGCGCCCCATCGAAAATGCCTTGAATGGTATCTCTGGCGTGCAGAGCTTGCGCTCGACCTCCACTCAGGGTCTTTCCGTCATCACGGTTCTGTTCGGCCCAGGGAGCGATATCTATCGCAACCGCCAAGTCGTTGCCGAGCGCCTCGCCGGCGTTCTCTCTCAACTGCCGGAGGGCGTAAATGAGCCGTCGATTACGCCGCTCACCACCTCATCGGCCCTGGTGCTGGTGGCCGGGCTTACATCGGAAACGCGCTCGCTCATGGATCTGCGTGCAGCGGTTGACTGGACCATCCGGCCGCGGTTGCTGGCGGTTCCGGGTGTGGCCGATATCGGCATTTTCGGCGGCGATGTGCGTTCCATCCAAATCGCCGTGTACCCGGACCAACTGATCCGCTACGATCTCGGTTTTTCCGATGTGCTGGCAGCGGCCAAGCGCGCAACCGGCGTGCGCGGCGCGGGTTTCATAGAAACGAAAAATCAGCGAATCGTTCTCCAAACTGAAGGACAATCCCCAGGACCCACCGAGATCGCGCGCACCGTAGTCCGAAGCGATGCGACAGGAAGCATCACGCTCGGCAACGTTGCCGATGTTTACGAGGCACCGGAGCCGGCCATCGGCGGCGCGACCATCGATGGAAAGCCGGGCGTCGTTTTTAATGTATCCGAACAGTATGGCGCGAATACCATCGAAGTCACCGAAGCAGTGGAAGCAGCATTGCAAGAGCTGAAAGACGCACTTCAAGCCGAAGGCATTACCCTTCATTCCGGTCTGTTACGACCGGCGAATTTTATCATCAGCGCAACCCGCAATGTGGAAGCCTCGCTCGTGCTCGGCGGGATCCTCGTTATGGTGGTGCTTTTCCTCTTTCTCTTTGATCTGCGAATTGCGGCAATCTCCTGCATTGCGATTCCGCTTTCTCTGCTTGCTGCCACCATCGTGCTCGCAGCGATGGGGGAGACGCTCAACACCATGACCCTCGGCGGCCTTGCGATCGCCATCGGGGTGGTGGTCGACGATGCCGTCATAGACGTAGAAAACATCGTCAGAAGATTGCGCGAAAATCAGCGGCTTCCCGTGCCCCGCCCGGCCGCGCGCGTGGCGCTTGATGCCGCGCTGGAAGTGCGAAGCGGCGTTGCCTATGCCACCTTTGCCATCATCCTGGTCGTGCTTCCGGTCATGGCTCTGCCGGGCGTTGCCGGGCGTTTGTTTCGGCCTCTCGGGCTTGCCTACACATTTGCCGTCTTGGCATCGCTGCTTGTGGCGTTAACGGTAACGCCCGCGCTTTCGGTGGCTTTCCTTGCCGGGAAAAAACTCTCCCTTACGGATCCCCCTTTAATGCGGTGGCTTAAAGCCGGATATGTGCGCGTGCTCGCAAGCGTCACACAACGGACGGGCGTGCTGATCACAGCCACCGGCTTGCTCACCATCGCGGGCTGCGCCGCGCTGCCGTTTTTCGGGGGCAGTTTCATCCCGGAGCTAAAAGAAGGGCACTACGTCGTGCACGTGGCGGAAGTGCCCGGTACCTCCATGGCTGAATCGCTTCGCATCGGCACCCTCATCTCCAGCGCGCTCAAAGAATTGCCCTTTGTGCAATCGGTCGCGCAGCGCATCGGGCGTGCGGAATTGGCGGCCGATACTTGGGGGCCGAATTACAGCGAGTTCGAGGTCGAACTCAAACCGGGATTGTCGGGAGATGAAACGGAAGCCGCACAAGCCCAGATCCGAAAAATACTCGCGCGTTTCGTCGGAGTGAATTTTACCCTCAGAACGTTTCTGACCGAACGCGTGGAAGAAACCCTTTCGGGCTATTCCGCTCCCGTCGTCATAAAAATCTTCGGCAGCAATCTCGATATTCTCAATCAGAAGGCGCTCGAGATCGCGCGCGTGCTGAACGAAGTGCCGGGCGCCACCGAGGTGCAGATTGAAGCGCCACCCGGCGTGCCTCAGCTCACCATTCATTTGCGTAAGCCCGATCTCGAGCGTTGGGGCCTGGATGCAACGGAAGTCCTCGACACCATTCGGATCGCCTATCAGGGGGAAACGGTCGGTCAGATCTACCGAGACGACCAAGTCTACAAGATCATTACCATCCTCGATCGCTCGCGCCGCGATCATATCGCGGAAGTCGGGGAACTGCCCTTGCGCACGTCTTTCGGCAGCTATGTTTTGCTTAAGCAAGTCGCCGATATTTACGAGGCTCCCGGCCGCTACCAAGTGGTCCACGAAGGCGCAAGGCGTGTGCAGACGGTCACCGCCAATGTTGCGGGCACCGACATCACCTCATTCGTGCAAGCCGCGAAAGCAGCCATTGCAGCCAAGGTTCAGCTCCCCCTCGGCACGTATATCCAGTTCGCCGGTGCCGCGGAAGCACGGGCAGCCGCTGAGCGTGATTTGATTCGGAACTCGCTGCTTGCAATCTTCGGCATCGTTCTGCTGCTTTCGATCGTCACCCGCAACTGGCGTAATCTTTTGCTGGTTTTGACAAACTTACCGTTTGCACTGGTTGGCGGCGTAGTGGCGATATTTGCGACCGGCGGCATCGTATCTTTAGGCGATATGGTCGGGTTTGTGACGCTTTTTGGCATCACCTTGCGCAATTCCATCCTGATGATCGCCCGTTACCAGCACATGGTCGAAGTGGAAAGGGAATCTTGGGGGTTCGATACAGCGATTCGCGGCGCTGCGGAACGTCTGACACCGATTCTCGTCACCTCCATCGTCACCGGCCTTGGAGTCTTGCCGCTTGCAATCGGCGCCGGAGATCCCGGGCGTGAAATCGAAGGCCCCATGGCCATTGTCATTCTCGGCGGTCTGGTAACCTCCACAACGCTCAATCTTCTGGTGTTGCCCGGTCTGGCACTGCGATACGGCCGATTTGAGGCCAAAACTTCCGAAGACGAGGCTTGGGAGCTCTAAACTCAAGCGAGCAAACCGCGTTTTGCGAGGTTGGCAAAGAGCGCGCGGATGCCGAAGGTCCAAGGCGCCACGACGTCGGAGGTCGATACGCGGTTGACCAAAGTGCCGAGTTTGGCCCCATGAATGGCGACAACATCGCCGATTTTGTGGGTAAAACCCAAGCCGCCTTCCTCTCGCGGCTCTGTGGGGGCAAACATGGTGCCGAGAAACAAGACAAAACCATCCGGATATTGATGCGTCGCCCCAATGGTTTGACGCACAAGGTCTTCCGGATCTCGGCTGATCTCCCGCATGGAGCTTCTGCCGCTCAGCGTAAAACCGTCTTCGCCTTCGATCTTCAGCAAAATCTCGGCGTTCCGCACGTCATCAAGCGAAAAACTGGAGTCAAACAAACGCAAGAACGGACCGATGGCGGTCGAGGCATTGTTGTCTTTCGCTTTGGAAAGCAAGAGCGCACTGCGCCCTTCAAAATCGCGCAGGTTGACGTCGTTGCCGAGCGTCGCACCGACAATGCGCCCGCTGCTGGAAACAACGAGCACGATCTCCGGCTCGGGATTGTTCCATCGGGATTTGGGATGGATGCCGATCTCGGCCCCGAAACCGACGGCCGAAAGCGGCTGGGCCTTGGTAAAAATCTCGGCATCCGGACCAAGCCCCACTTCAAGGTATTGCGACCAGAGGCCGCGCCGGGTGAGCACCGCGCGCAGCTGTTCGGCCTCGGTCGAGCCGGGTTTTATCTGGGAAAGATCAACCCCGATCTCGGCAACCAATGCCGCACGCACCGATGCCGCCGCCGTCGGATCTCCTTTCGCGTGCTCCTCCACCACACGCTCAAGCAGGCTTGCGGCGAAGGTCACTCCAGCTGCCTTGATCGCCTGCAAATCAACGGGAGCGAGCAGCCAAGGGGCGTTGGGATCACGACGGGCCGGATCGCTATTGGCCAAGAGCTCGGAGACATCGCCCAAGCGGTCTCCCAGCGGGATGGCGTGCAGAAAATCGACCGGGTCATCAAGTTCCAGCAAATCCGCGACGGTCGCCACTTGGGCTGTGATATCAAAGACGCCGTCGCGACGAACAAGGACCACGGCGGGTCCGGCAATCGGCGCCGGAACCCATGCCCGGCCGACAAAAGTGCCAACGTAGCCATCTTCAGGCGGCACGTAATAATAATGCAAAGGCTGCGGCATGGACGGACCCCCTCACCTATGATGGAACAACTTTTATCGCGTGATCGTCCCCTATGCTACGGTCCGGTTACGCTGGCCAGCGGCCAAGCCCAATCGTTGATAACCACTCGAAGCAGTTTGGCCGGAACATGCAGGCCACCGCATTGCGTCAGCGTGCCTTTGGTAGGGCAAACCCTGAAAGCCTGCCCGACGGTTGCAGTCTCCGATCGGCAGGCGCATCGTTTTCTCGCAAAATGTGATGGCCGCATTGGCGCGCAGAAAATGCTCTATGGAGAAGGATGTCATGACCAATCTTGCCGATCTCACCGCAGTTGCGCTTGTGGCAGCGTATCGGAAAAAAGAGCTCTCGCCGGTGCAGGTGACGGAGGCAGTCCTGACACGCATCACTGCTTTCGAGCCGCACTTGCATGCGCTCTATGCCCTCGATCCCGAGGCAGCGCGCGCGGCTTCGCGCGCATCGGAAGCACGCTGGCTGCGCGGAGAGCCGGCAGGCCCGCTCGATGGCGTGCCCATCACAATCAAAGAGAACATCGCTACACAAGGAACGCCTGTTCCTCTGGGTACGGCTGCAACGGAATTGCGCAACGCGCCCGCCGACGCCCCTCCGGCGGCACGGGTGCGCGAATCCGGCGCCGTCATCCTCGCAAAGACCACGATGCCCGATTATGGAATGCTTTCCTCGGGCCTCTCGAGCTTTCATCCCTTGACGCGAAATCCGTGGAACCTTTCCCGTAACCCGGGCGGCTCCTCGGCAGGCGCAGCGGCCGCCGCGGCTTCAGGCTATGGCCCCTTGCATCTCGGCACCGATATCGGCGGCTCGATCCGTTTACCTGCCGGATGGTGCGGCGTGGTTGGGATCAAACCGAGCTTTGGGCGCGTGCCGATCGACCCACCCTATCTCGGTCGTGTTGCCGGGCCGATCACGCGCACGGTCGCAGACACCGCTCTGCTCATGGCGGTGATTTCCAAGCCCGATCAGCGAGATTACATGAGCCTGCCGCCGAGCGAGATCCCCTGGCAGCAGCTTGATCGGGACCTCAAAGGTATTCGCCTCGGCCTGCTTCTGGATATCGGCGTCGGCCTGCCCGTGGAAGCGGAAGTGAGAGCCGCTGTAACGGAAGCCGCCCGGGCATTTGAAAAGGCCGGCGCGATCGTGGAGCCGATGCAGCCCTTTCTCACGCGCACGATGTTGGATGGGCTTGACCGTTTTTGGCGGGTGCGCGCCTTTTCCGATCTTTCGCAACTGCCCGTGTCACGCCGCGAACGCGTTCTGCCCTTTATCCGCGCCTGGGCCGAAGCCGGTTCTCAGTGCTCGGGCCTCGAACTTTTTCAGGCTTTCAGCCAGACATTCGAGATCGCGAAGGCAGCGGTCGCTGCGTCGCAAGGGTTTGACTTTATACTTTCGCCAACCGCCCCCCTTCCGGCCTTCGCGGCCGAGCTTCCCTCTCCGACGAACGATCCCGACCGACCCTTCGAACACATCGCTTTCACCGTTCCTTTCAACATGTCGGGGCAGCCGGCGATTTCCCTGAATTGCGGCTATACGGCCGAGGGTCTGCCCATCGGTTTGCAAATCGTCGGCCGTCGGTTTGATGATCTCGGCGTCTTGCAGATGGCGCGGGCCTACGAGCAGCTTCGCCCGGCGCAGCGCCCCTGGCCGGTACCGGGAAGCTTGCCCGAGCACGCGCCCCGGGTGGGATAAGCGCTCACGCACCGCCAAGCCTCCGCCCGCGATTCCAACAAGAATTCGGGCGAAAGCGTGTTCGCACGGCGTCCGGCGCCTAATCCCGCTTACTTGCCCGCAAGGTCGCCCTTCACAACCTGGCCGCGAATTTCCCCCGGCTTATGGGCATTCGTGTGAATATTCACGTACCACTTGCCCGCCATAAGATCGGAGATCTGCGCATCCGTCAGCTTGGCTTTGTTCTCGACAGGGCTCTTCTGCGGAGACGGGATCGGCACCACAATCGGCGCGTTTTGCGAGGGATCTGCCGGACCATGAAAATGCGCAGCAATCGGCGGGCCGGAGAGATTCTGATACGTCAAGGTGTAAGAAAGAACCTTAGTCTTGGTATCCAGCACCGCCGTCAGCGTGCCGATACCGGGGCTATCGGTCGGCGGCACCTCGTGCGCTCCATCCAGATTCGCGTGAAAGCGAACCATCTCGGCACGCGCCGCAACGGGAAGCAGTGCAGCCGCAGCAACCGCGACAAATAAGCTTCGACGTAGCATCGGATTTCCTCCCTTGTTGTAAGATGCCGGCACTCATCAAATAGATGCGCGAAAGACCGATTTCGACAAGCGTAAATCTTCCCCTTCACGGCAAATTGCGAGGTTGCGCTCCGTGGGAGGCGAGTTATGCTGCACCTCTCATCATACGAAAAATTGCAAAGGGAAGCGCCATGTTGGAAGAGCCACCGATCCTGCAGATTCGCCGCCGTTTTCCACGCCCTGCCCGGGAGCTCGTCGCGCATTTTGAGGGCGTTCCAACGGGTTTTCTGGTGGACTGCATGGATGGCCGCGGCGCGCTGGATGCCGCTTTCAAACCCGTCGATCCGGGCTGCGCCGTCTTTGCCGGCATTGCGGTCACCTGCCTTTGCGGTCCGGGCGATAATTTGGCCATTCTCGGCGCTTTGGAAGTGATCCAACCGGGGGATGTGATCGTTGCGGCAGCGGATGGGTTTTCCGGCTTGGCCGTCACCGGCGATCGGGTCGCCGGCATGGCGCGTAACCAAGGGGCGGTCGCCTTGGTGATTGACGGCACGGTGCGTGACACGCCCGGCATCCGGGCGGCCGGCTTGCCGGTGTTTTGTCGCGGTGTCACCCCGAATTCCTGCGCCGCTTCCGGCCCCGGCACGGTCGGCGAGCCTGTCGTGGTAGGGGGGGTCGCCGTCGCCCCCGGTGACGTGGTGGTTGGGGATCTCGACGGCGTCGTCATCGTGCCGCGTGCCAAGATTGAGACAGTGCTGCGCAAACTCAATCAAGTGCGCGAAGCGGAAGCGGCGATGGATGCGAAGGTTGCAGCCGGTCTCGGCCGTTCCTCGCGTATTGCGGAACTGATTGAGGCCGGCAAGGTCCGCTTTATCGACGAAGACTGAGGCGACAGGCCTGCGCTCAGAGCGCAAGCTTTAACTTTGCGCCCAATTCGCCGATCACGCCGCGGCGGAACGTCAGCACGCAAATCACGAAGACGGCCCCCTGGGTGACAGTCACCCAGGCGCCGAACTGCGCGAGGTAATTTTCCATCGCGGTGACGATCAGCGCCCCCATGACCGGACCGAAAATCGTCCCGAGCCCTCCGAGCAAGGTCATCAGCACCACTTCGCCCGACATGGACCAGTGCACATCGGTCAGGGTCGCGATGCCGAAGACCAGCGCCTTGGTGCCGCCCGCAATCCCCGAAATAAACGTGGAGAGAATGAAGGCGATCAACTTGTAATCATCAGGCCGATAACCGAGCGATGTGGCGCGCGCCGTGTTTTCCCGGATCGCTTTCAGAACCTGCCCGAACGGCGAGTGTACAACGCGGTGGACAAACAGGAAAAAGAAGAGAAAAAGCCCGGCGACCAGCCAATAGATGGACATATCCGGCGCCAGAGAAATGACCCCGAACAACTTGGCACGCGGCACCTGTTGAATACCGTCTTCCCCACCGGTGAAAGGCGCTTCCACGCAAAAGAAATAGACCATCTGCGCCAGCGCCAATGTGATCATGGCGAAATAAATCCCGGAACGGCGTATCGCGAGCCAACCAAACACCGCGCCAAGCGCAGCGCCGGTAAGCCCACCAAGCAGAATGGCGACTTCTGCCGAAAGCCCCCAATATTTGGCGGTCCACGCCGTTACGTAACTGCCCATGCCGAAGAACGCGGCATGGCCGAATGAGAGCAATCCCACATAGCCGATCAGCAAATTGAAGGCGCTTGCAAACATGGCAAAGCAAAGCACCTTCATCAAAAATACTGGGTAGAGCACCGTCGGCGAAAGCACCACCAGCGCTACCAGGATTGCAAGCGCAATGGCCTGGGTAGAGGTATACCCGAACAAGACCGGCTTGGCACTCGGCAGTCCAATACCGACCTGCGTGGTTGCTTCCATAGTCATCAGGCTGTCCTTCCAAATAGTCCGGCCGGCCGCGTCAGAAGCACAATGGCCATGACAACAAAAATAACCGTCTCGGAGGCCTGCGGATAAAATACTTTGGTAAGCCCTTCGATAACCCCGAGGCTAAAGCCGGTAACGATCGAACCCATGATGGATCCCATACCGCCGATTACGACAACGGCAAACACGGTATTGATAAAGTTAGAACCCATGTTCGGGTTCACCGAATAGATCGGCGCCGCCAGCACCCCGGCGAAGGCAGCAAGCGCCACCCCTCCACCATAAGTCAGCGTCACGAGGCGCGGCACATTCACACCAAACGCTTGCACAAGGGGAGCATTCTCGGTGGCCGCACGCAATAGGGCGCCGAGCTTCGTTTTTTCAATCAAAAGCCAGGTCCCAAGACAGGCTATGAGCGCCGCAAAGACAACCCAGCCGCGATAATTCGGCAAAAACATAAAACCCAGATTCGTGGCGCCTTCCAGCTCGGGTGGAATCTGATACGGCATTCCCGAGCTGCCATATTTGTTGCGGAACAGGCCCTCAATGATCAACGCCAATCCAAAGGTAAGCAAAAGCCCGTAGAGGTGATCAAGCTTGTAAAGATGCTTGATCAACGTTCGCTCTAATATCAAACCGAAGATCCCGACAATGAAAGGCGACAAAACAAGCGCCCACCAATAACCAAGCCCAAAGTAATTCAGAAGCATCCAGGCGACAAATGCTCCCATCATAAAAAGCGCACCATGCGCGAAATTGATGATGTTCAGCAGACCAAAAATCACGGAGAGCCCAAGTGAAAGCATCGCATAGAAAGCGCCATTTATAAGGCCGAGCAAAAGCTGGCCGAACAACAGCGGTCCCGGCACCCCCAGAATGGTAATCATCCCGCCGTTACCTTTCCCAGAATGCGCGCGCAGGCCTCCAGGGACAGCACGCAATCCCGTTTATCATCGCAAACGTGCTGAAGCATAAGCCCCACCCCCGACGTTACGTGCGCACCAAAGGACATGCTTTATCAACGGGCTGCCAGGCTTCATCCGCGGGCGTTTCCGCTATCAGTTTGTAATAATCCCACGCCCCCGAACTTTCTTGCGGCTTCTTTACCTCGAAAAGATAAACCGGCACCAGAAGTTGCCCGTCCGCACGGATGCGGCCTTTTCCGAATACGTCATCATCGGTCGGCATCGCCTTCATGCGTGCGACGACTGCTGCACCATCGGCCTTTGCCGTGCTTAGGCCGATATCGGCGACTGCCTTCAAATAATGCAACGTGCCGGCATAACATCCGGCTTGGATCATATTCGGAACGCGCCCGCCGAGTGCCTGGCGTACCTTCGCGGTAAACCGCCTTGTGCGGTCATTGAGATTCCAATAAAAGCTCTCGGTAAGAAGCAATCCCTGTGCTTGCTCGAGGCCGACGCCATGCACGTCGATGACTCCCATCAAAAGGGCCGCAACGCGCATCTTCGGGGTTAACCCGAACTCGTGCGCTTGCTTGATGCAATTAATGGTGTCGTTGCCGGCATTGGCTAACCCGAGAACTTTGGCTCCGGAAGACTGCGCCGCAAGCAGGAACGAGGAAAAATCCGTGGTGCCGGGGAACGGGTAGACGGAACGGCCGAGAACTTTCCCTTTTGCTTCGGTAACGAAGCGCGCGGTCATTGACTCAAGTTCGTGCCCGAACACGTAATCCGCGGTTACAAAATACCAGCTATCGCCTCCGGCTTTTACGGTATTCCCCCCGGTCGAGCGGGCAAGCATATAAGTGTCATAAGTAAAATGCACGGTATTCGGCGTGCACTGCTTGCCGGTCAGCGCCGTGGTTGCCGCTCCCGAATTTATAAAAACCTTGTTCTTCTCGCGACAAATGCTGTTGACCGCAAGCGCCACAGACGACGTCGGTACATCAATGATCATGTCCACGCCGTCCCGATCGAACCATTGGCGCGCAATCGCCGCCCCGACATCGGGCTTATTTTGGTGGTCAGCCGCAAGCACCTCCACTTTAATGGCCTTGCTGGCGCTGAATTCCGCGGCGGCAACCTCCGTACAAATGCGCGAGCCCACGCCTGTATCATCACGGTAGGGACCGGATTGATCGTTCAGAACACCGATACGAATGACGGCGTCTTGAGCCTCTGTCCGGCGCGGATACGGCGCCAAAAGTGCTGCCCCCGAAGCAGAAAGAAAAAGGCGGCGAGAAAGATCCATCAACCGTTCTCCTCGAATTGGTTATGCATGAACGAGCGGACAACTTCCTTCATTGATCGGCCGGAATGCTTCGTTCGCGGGGATCTCCGCGAGTACGTTGTAATAATCCCAAGGTTCTTTGCTCTCCTCGGGCTTTTTCACCTCAAAAAGGTATGCCGGGTGAACGGCGCGGCCATCGGCGCGGATGCTACCTGGGCCGAATACATCATCGTCCATCGGCATCGCCTTCATGCGTGCAACCGTTTCCGCCCCGCTGCGTTTTGCCTCCACAACCCCCATGGCAGCAACCGTCTTCAGGTAGTGCAGGGTTGCCGAATAGCATCCGGCCTGCGCCATTCCCGGCCGAACGCCCGGCATCTTCGGCGCCACGCGCTCGCTGAAGGCCCGCGTGCGCGGGTTCAGATTCCAATAAAACGTTCCACTGAGTACTAGCCCCTGCGCGATCTGAAGGCCAAGCGCGTGAATATCGCTGATAAAGACCAAAAGTCCGGCGATCCGAGCCGTTTTGGTTACGCCGAACTCGTGCGCTTGCTTAATACAATTGATCGTATCGGCGCCCGCATTGCACAATCCGATCACTTTGGCCCCTGAAGCCTGGGCCTGCAGCAAATAAGACGAAAAATCGGTGGTTCCCGGAAACGGCGTGTTCACGCTTCCGAGCACCTTGCCGCCGGCTTGAATAACGAAATTCGAGGTATCGCGCTGTAAGGCATGGCCGAACGCATAATCGGCAGTGATAAAGAACCACGTGATGCCGCCGGCTTTAACCATTGCCGCTCCGGTGGCATGCGCAAGCATCCATGTGTCATAAGTCACATGAACGGTGTTCGGGTTACACAGCTTTCCCGTTAAATCCGATGTTCCCGCTCCGCTGTCCATAAATACTTTGTCTTTCTGCCGCGCGACGGCAGAAACCGCAAGCGCGACGGAGGATGTCGGGACATCGACAATCATGTCCACGCCTTGGTCGTACCACTGTCGGGCAATTGCGGCACCGACATCGGGCTTGTTCTGATGATCGCCGAAAATAACCTCAACCTCTATCCCTTTGTTAGAAGCCCCGAAATCTTGCAGCGCCTGTTGCGTACAGGCAACCGAGCCCATGCCGGTAATATCCCGGTAGGGGCCAGACATGTCGTTCAGCACGCCGATTCTGATTTTCGGTTTTGCTTGAGCCCGCGCATAAGTGATAGGAAGCGTCGAAGCAACGCCCGCCGCCGCCATCGAGCCGATAAGTTCACGCCGAGCTATCGCCATTTTCTCTCTCCTCAACGTGCCTTGCGCATGCAAGAACCGGATCAGACGCCCAAGTATTCATGCAGTTTTTGCATATTGGCCGCGATCATAGCATTCGGGATCATGTCTATGATGCGCCCGTTTTCCATGACGTAGTGACGATCCGCCACCCCTGACGCAAAGCGGAAATTTTGCTCCACGAGCAAAACGGTAAAGCCGCGCTCTTTGATCTCTTGAATCGTTCGCTTGATCTGCTGCACGATAACAGGCGCCAAACCCTCGGTCGGTTCGTCCAACAACAACAAGCGCGCCCCGGTGCGTAGAATCCGAGCGATCGCGAGCATTTGCTGCTCTCCGCCGGAAAGCTTCGTGCCTTGGCTTTTGGCGCGCTCCTTCAAATTGGGAAACAACGTATAAATGGTTGGAATATCCAAGCCTCCCTGAGCGATAACAGGGGGCAACAAAAGGTTTTCGCTCACCGAAAGAGAAGCAAAAATGCCGCGCTCCTCCGGGCAAAAGGCAATACCCAATCTGGCGATTTCGTCCGGCCGCAACCCGACTAGCTCATGGCTTTGAAAGCGAATGCTGCCTTCGCGGCGCGGCACCAATCCCATAATTGCCTTCAAGGTGGTCGTTTTGCCGGCTCCGTTGCGGCCGATCAGTGTCACCACCTCTCCTTCATGGACCTCAAAATCTACACCGTGCAAAATATGACTTTCGCCGTACCAGGCATGGAGATTCTTCACTTCAAGCATCGGCCGTTCCCAAATATGCAGCCATAACCTCCGGGTTTCTGGAAACTGTTGCATAGTCGCCTTCCGCAAGAACGCGCCCGCGCGTCAGCACGGTGATCGTATCGCAAAGCCCTTCCACGACCGAAAGATTATGCTCCACCATCAAAATCGTGCGTCCGGTCCTTATGCGCCGGATCAACGCCACGATACGATCCACATCCTCATGCGCCATCCCCGCTGTCGGTTCGTCGAGCAACATCATGCGGGGATTCAGCGCCAGCGTCGTAGCAATCTCCAGCGCGCGTTTGCGTCCATAAGGCAATTCCGCGGCCGGCAAGTCCACATAGTCCGCTAACCCCACATCCGCCAAAAGCTCTTTGGCTTCGCCATCAAAACGGCGCAACACCTCTTCGGAACGCCAAAAATCAAAAGAATTACCGCGTTTTCGCTGCAACGCTATCCGCACATTCTCCAGCACGCTGAGATGGGGGAAAACCGCCGAGATCTGAAAACTTCGCACCAATCCGAGCCGCGCCACCGAAGCTGGCGCAAACCTGGTGATGTCACGCCCTTCGTAGTAGATCACCCCGCGTGTCGGTTGTAGAAACTTTGTCAGCAGATTGAAGCAGGTGGTCTTCCCGGCGCCGTTCGGGCCGATAAGCGCGTGGATAGTTCCCGCTCGCACTTTCAGGTTAACGTCATCTACCGCGACAAACCCGCGGAACTCTTTGGTAAGCCCCTTGGTTTGCAGGATGATCTCCGACACCCGGACGCTCCCCCATTTGCCATGCTGCTCGCCCGCGTGCTTTGCACATCGGAGCCTCGGACGCAAGGCGGTTTTAGCGGAAAATATTCCCTTTTGACTGCGCTTCCTGTGCTTGCGGCGCGTCCGGAACGGCCCTTGGCGTCTGTTCCAGCCGAAACGCCGCCCGAACCAGGGCGAGATGGGAAAAGCCGAGCGGGAAATTGCCGAGTTGCGCCCCGATCGTGGTGTCATACTGTTCGGCAAGCAGGCCGAGATCGTTCGCAAGAGCCAGAACACGGCCGAACAACGCCTCGGCGTCGGCCATCCGGCCCTGCAGTGCGAAATTCTCCACCAACCAAAAGTTGCAGGGAAGAAACGCGCCTTCTGAATATCCCGCGCCTTCGGCGCTCGCGCGATAGCGGTGGAGCAACCCATCCTCCATCAGCGCACGTTCGATAGCAGCAAGCGTGCCCCGCACGCGGGCATCCTCGGCCGGAAGAAAGCCCACAAGGGGGATCAGCAAAAGGCTTCCATCCCATGCGGTTGCACCGAAACTCTGCATGAAGCTGTTTTTCCGTGCATCGAAGCCGCGCTCGCAGACAAGCGCGTGAATGCGCGTGCGCAGTCTTCGCCACGCAGCAGGCGGTGTGGTTCCACACAAGGCCGCCAAGCGCAATGCGCGGTCGAAGGCAAACCACGCCATGACCTTTGAAGAGGTGTAATGGCGTGGGCGCCCGCGCAGCTCCCAGATCCCGGAATCCGGCTGATCCCAGACCTCTGCAAGGCGGCCGGCGAGCCCGGAAGCGAGCCGCCAGGCAACCGGCAGCGGACAGAGCCGGCGGGCCGCAGCCTCGTAAAGCGTTGCTATCACCTCGCCGAACACGTCCAGCTGAACCTGCTCCGAAGCCGCGTTCCCCACGCGCACCGGCCTCGAACCCCGATAACCCGGGAGCCATGGCAGCTCCCGCTCGGCAAGCCAGCGTTCCCCAGCGATCCCATACATGATCTGCAGCTGGCTTATGCGCCCGGCCAGGCTCCGTTCCAACCATCGAATCCAGGCCTCCGTCTCTTCCGCATAGCCCGCCTCCATCAAGGCCTGCATCGCGAAAGCGGCATCGCGCAACCAACAAAACCGGTAATCCCAGTTTCGCATTCCCCCGAGCACGATGGGCAAGGAAGTGGTCGGCGCGGCAACAGCGGCCCCCGTCGGCGCGTAGATCAGCGCTTTCAGCACCAGCAAGGAGCGCACAACCATATCCCGCCAAGGGCCTTGATAGCGTGCGCGCGCCGCCCACGCGCGCCAAAACCTCTCTGTGCGCGCCTCCTCGATTGTCGCTTCCAAGGGCGGCGGAGCCGGCAAGTGGGATGCCTGGTGGCTTGCCACAAAGCTCTGTATTTCTCCCGCCGCAACCACGAAATCGGCCTGCAGGGCTCCTCGCTTTTCGTGCAGGAGAAGCGGGCCGCGCAAGACGATTTGGTCCGGCCCCGCCACGGCTGTTATGCCGCTTCCGTCCGCGCATGGTACCAACCGGGGAATGGTTCGCCCGTAATCGAATCGCGGGGCGAAGAGGAACCGCATACGAACGTGCCCCGATCGCCCCTCCACACGTCGCACGACCGAGGAAAAACCCTGCCCGATCGGCATAAAGTCAGAAAGGGCAACCGAGCCTGTTGCGGTCTCGAAGATCGTCTCAAGAATCATGGTCTCCGGACGGTAGCGTCGTTGCACGCGGAGAACGTCTTGCGTCGGCCGAATGCTCCAGCTGCCATGCTCGGGCGTGCCCAGCAGGGCCGCAAAGCAGGCAGGGCTGTCAAAACGCGGCCAGCAGAGCCAGTCCAGCGAGCCGTGGCGATGCACGAGGCCGGTGCTTAAGCCGTCTCCGATTAGCGCGTAATCCTCGATGCGGCGCGTGCCGGTCCGCTCCGCCCGTGCAGCGTTCGGCATCATTCCCGGGTTTGCTGTGCTCTGCATCGTCATGGCTGCTCCTTCGGCTGCGGCCGCGCTCTTCTCTTTTCGGAAAGACAGCCCAGAGCATACGACACTTGACATTCCTCCCTCGCGTTCACATACCGCATAGCAGTCGCGAGTCACGCGCCTCTGCGGCACAGTTCTGAAAGTGCCGGCAACTGAAAGTATCCCGTGTCTGAAATTTTTGATCTGATCGAATCCTCCACAAACCCCATCGACCCTGCTCCAGCGGCTTTTGCATCCGGCGATGAAGCGCCGCGCCTCGGCTTCGCGGATTTGGGGCTTTCAGAACCGATCCTGAAAGCCGTCGCAGAAAAGGGCTACCGATCCCCCACCCCGGTCCAAGAGCAGGCAATCCCCGTGATTCTCCGCGGGCAGGACGTTCTCGGCTGTGCGCAAACCGGCACGGGCAAAACCGCGGGCTTTATCCTGCCGATGTTGGATATTTTGGCTAACGCGCGCGCCCGTGCGCGCATGCCGCGCGGTTTGATCCTGGAGCCGACGCGCGAACTCGCCCTGCAAGTTGCCGAAAATTTCGTGAGCTACGGCAAATATCTTCGCCTTTCGCATACGCTGATCATCGGCGGCGAGAGCATGGCCGAACAGCGCGAGGCCTTGGCCCGCGGTGTCGATGTAGTGATTGCCACCCCAGGGCGGCTTTTGGATATTTTTGAGCGCGGCGGCCTGCTTTTGACCGATGTGCGCATATTGGTCATCGATGAAGCGGACCGCATGCTGGATATGGGGTTCATCCCGGAAGTGGGGCGCATTGTTGGGCTCTTGCCACGATGGCGGCAAACGCTTCTCTTCAGCGCCACGATGGCGCCGGAAATCCGCAAACTCGCCGATACATTCCTGGAAAATCCGAAAGAAATCATCGTTGCGCCGCCCGCCTCCGTCGCAAGCACCATCCACGAAGGTTTGGTGCTGGTGGCCGAGCAGGAGAAGCGGGAGGCTTTACGCCGGCTGATCCAGTCGGAAGACGTGCAGAACGCACTCATCTTCTGCAATCGCAAGCGCGACGTGGATATTCTCTCCCGCTCCTTGGTCCGGCACGGCTTTCGCGCTGGCGCGCTGCACGGGGATATGGCGCAATCCGCCCGCTTTGCCACCATGGAAAAGTTCCGATCGGGCGAGATCCAGCTCTTGGTATGCAGCGACGTTGCCGCCCGCGGGCTTGATATCACCGGGCTTTCGCACGTCTTCAATTTCGACGTCCCCCACCATGCCGAGGATTACGTGCACCGGATCGGTCGTACGGGCCGGGCGGGTCGAGAAGGCCGTGCCTTTACACTGGCAACGCCGACCGAGCGGCTTGCGGTGGAAGCCATCGAAGCCCTGATCGGTCATGCCATCCCCCGCATTCGTATTCCCGGGCTGGAAGAAGTGACCTGGGCAGAGCCCGCTGCCACCAAACCGAAGCGCGGGCGGGGCGGCACTCGGCAAAGCGCAACAGGGAACCGTTCGGCAAGCAAAAAAATGCCACGTGCGGCCGAAACGGCAAAGCCCGAAGCCCGCAAAGCTCCAGACACCGTCAAACCGACGCGGAAAGAGCAATCCTCCCTAGCCCGAGCCGAAGCTCCGGTGGTCGGCTTCGGCGATAACATCCCTGCTTTTATGCGCATCCCGGCACGTCCCAATCGCGGCATCGGTGCATTCCCCTCGGATCAACGAAAGGAGAGCCCCCAATGAGTCTGCCTATCGCTTCTGCTTCCAAAACCGCGGACGCGCAGCGACGCAGAGCCTTTTTTCAATGGGATGATCCGTTGTTGCTGGAGCAGCAGCTGAACGAGGAAGAACGCGCGATCCGCGATGCCGCGCGGAGCTATTGCCAGGAGAAACTCTTCCCGCGGATTTTGGAAGCCAATCGCCACGAGCGGTTTGATCGGGAAATCTTGAACGAAATGGGCGCCATGGGTTTCCTGGGCGCCACCCTCACCGGTTACGGCTGTGCCGGCGTCAACCATGTCTCGTACGGGTTGATCGCGCGCGAAATCGAACGCGTCGATTCCGGCTATCGCAGCGCGTTTTCGGTGCAGTCCTCGCTGGTGATGTTCCCGATTTACGAATTTGGCTCCGAGGAGCAACGCCAGCGGTATCTTCCCAAACTCCGAAGCGGGGAATTCGTCGGCTGCTTCGGCCTGACCGAACCCGATGCCGGCTCCGACCCGGGTGCAATGCGCAGCCGCGCACGGCGCACGGATGGCGGTTTTATTCTGAACGGCACAAAAACCTGGATCAGCAACTCGCCGATCGCCGATGTCTTTCTGGTTTGGGCCAAGGACGACGAAGGGGAAATCCGCGGTTTTCTGTTGGAGCGCGGCATGGCGGGGCTGTCTGCCCCGAAGATTGAAGGCAAGTTCGCGCTTCGCGCCAGCATCACCGGCATGATTATGATGGCCGACGTCTTCGTGCCCGATGCCAATGTCTTGCCCGGGGTCAAAGGCCTGAAGGGTCCGTTCTCCTGCTTAAATAAAGCGCGCTACACCATCGCCTGGGGAGCGCTCGGAGCCGCGGAATACTGCTGGCACGCGGCGCGCAACTACGTGCTCACGCGCCGGATGTTCGGTCGGCCCCTGGCGGCCACTCAGCTTATTCAGAAGAAGCTCGCCGATATGCAGACCGAAATCGCTATCGGTTTGCAAGCGGTGCTGCGGCTGGGGCGGTTGATGGATAGCGGCGAAGCCGCGCCGGAAATGATCTCCATGCTGAAGCGCAATTCCTGCGGGAAGGCCTTGGAGATCGCGCGCACGGCACGCGACATGCACGGCGGCAACGGCATTGCCGATGAATACCACGTGATCCGCCATGTGATGAACCTGGAAGCGGTGAACACCTACGAAGGCACGCATGATGTGCACGCGCTGATCCTCGGCCGCGCGCAGACCGGCATTTCCGCTTTCGGCGGGTGAGCGCCGAAACACGGGGAATTGCGGGCTTAAAGCTGCAAAAACCAAAGCACTCCGCCGAAGAGATCGGGCCAAACCAGGCTCAGAAGCCAAAGCGCAGCGGCAGCAAGCACACCTGCCGCTAAATCATCGCCCATGACACCAAGCGCCTGCTCGTATCGGTCAAGCCAGGACAGCGGCGGAGGTTTCAGAATATCGAACAGCCGAAACAAAAGAAAAGCGGCGATCAGCGCCGGCCATGCCGGGCGAGCAAGCGGCAAAAGCGCCACGAACTGGCCGGCAATTTCATCAATCACCACATAGCCGGGATCGCCGATGGGGCCTAACACTCGGAGGGCGGCAAATCCCAAACCGATGGCAAGGACAATCCCAACAGGCAGCGCGAAAGGGGAAAGCCAAAGCAAAAAGGCGCCGAGCAAAAGAGCAACCAGGCTTGCCAAGGTGCCGGGCGCGAAGGGCGCAAAGCCGAGGCCGAATCCGCTCGCCAATAATTTTGCCATTGCGTTCGCTTGCACAAGAACAGAGGGATCAAAAACCGTTTACGGCTTATCGGCGCGCGGTTTCCGCAAAGATCAGACACCATCTCAGGGTAGCCGGCTCTCTGCCGCGCCGCGATCCGTCACGAAGGCCGCCAGGGCGTGAGCGGATAAGGCCGCGCCTCGTGCAATTTGGCCCGATAAATGGCGATGTTTTCGATCACGCGCTGGACGTAATTGCGCGTCTCGCCGAACGGGATACGCTCGATCCAATCGATCATATCGATTTCCTTCACGCGCGGGTCGCCATATTGAGAAATCCATCTCCGCACATTCGTGGGGCCGGCATTGTAAGCGGCCAGAGCCAGCGGCAGCGAATCGTCGAACCGTTCCAGCAATTTCTGCAAATATGCGGTTCCGAGGCGGGTGTTGTATTGGGCATCGGTGGTCAGCGCCACTTCCGAAATGCGGGCGCCCAACTCGCGTGCCACCCCGGCAGCCGTGCTGGGCAGAAGTTGCATCAAACCCCGTGCCCCGGACGGGCTCAGCGCCCCGGAATCAAAGCTGCTTTCCTGGCGGATCAGGCCCAAAACCACCGCGCGGGGGGCAGCGCCGTCGGCAACCTCCGCCGCAATCGGCCAACCGGAGTCCGGCAGTATCACCCCCTCACGCCCGGCGAACCGAGCCGCCATCACCGCCTGGTCCGGCAGGCCCAAAGCCAGCGCTAGGTGCGCCACCATGGCGCGCTCGGCATCATCCGTTACCAGCGTGGCAAGATCAGCCAGGAAGACGCGCGCGCGCCTCGGCTCCCCCCAAGCCACCAAGAGCGCTGCGGCGCGCGCCACCTCATGGGCTGCGAAAGCATAGGCCTGGGCCGGCTGCCAACCGGGATCATGCAGCGCCAAAATTCGCGCATTCAGCTGCTCCGGCCCTTCCCCCAAAGCCAAGGCCGCAAGCTGGCCGTAAAACGTCGTCGGATACGCCGCGGCTTGCGTCAGCTCGCTCTGCGTCGCGGCCGGATCGTGCATGGAAGCCGCCGCGCGCGCCAGCCAATAATGCGCCCGCGCCTGGGTGATGACGGCACGGGAGCTTCGCGCCAAAGCCAGGAAATGCTCTCTCGCTCGCTTCGGGTCGGAGAGGCGGGAAAGCGCAATGTAGCCGGCTAGAAAGCTCGCATCGGCCGCTTGCTCGCCGTTTGCCGGATGCGCCCCGGCGGCGAGCGCATAGGCTCCCTCGGCTTGTCCGGCATCCAGCAGGCTGCGTGCCAGGCGCTCGCGCTCCGGCCAGAAAGCCCGGCGCCGAGCGCCCGTCTGCTCTTTGCTCTCGGCCAGCGCGCCGGCGGATTTCCAAAGCGCAAGGGCGGCGTCCAACTGCCCGGTCCGGCGCAGATAGCGCACGGCATCAAGGAACAGCCCGGGATCGGACTTTTCGTCGGTCGAGAGAGCGGAAAGAGCGCTCGCCGCGGACGGATCATCGCGGATCAAGGCCAGGCGAATCAGTGCCAGCCGTCGCGCCGCGCCGCTTAAGCGCGCCGCTTGGCGGGCAGCCGCATCCGGGTGGTGCTCGGCAAGTCGATCGAACCGCTTTTCTTCGTCCGCTTCTCGCAACACGCCGGACCAGCGCTGGAGAAAGGCTGCCTGGTGGCTAGGATCATCGATACCCGCGGCCCATGCCGCCCGCGCCGCCTCCGCCGCCGCTTGGGCATGCCCCAGATCGGCCAAGGCCTCGGCACAACGTGCGAGAGCCAAAGCCGCCGCCGGTTTGATGTGCGCGCACAGGTCTGCCGCTTCCGTCTCATCCGGCGTGGCGGCCAGCGCGTCATCCCGCCGTGCCGCCAATTCGGCCTGCTGCGGCCAATCGGGATTGACCGCCATGAAATCCGCAATCTCCTTGGCGCTCGCGGCACCGGGCGTCAACAACCGATAATACGTCACCAGCTTGGCCGCCACGGGATCGGCATATTGGCCGGCAAGTTCCGACGCCAAAGCCCATTGGTTCGCATGCACCGCGCTCATCACGTCTTGGGCAGACGCCGGAAGAGCTGAAAACAGACTGATCATCGCAACCGCGAAGGGGTGCCAAAAACGCATGGGCTTGATCCCTTTCCCAGACGCAGCCGGCTTTAGCATGAAACGGCCTTGCTGTGCATCCCGTTTGCGACGTAAGCTATGGTCTTAAAAATCGCGAAGGAAGGCTCCCCCTCTTCGCTTGCTCTCACCATTCGAGATAAAGACCATGTTCCAAGGATCGTTCGTAGCCCTCATTACTCCCTTCGATAAAAACGGCAAGGTGGATGAGGCTGCCTTCGCCCGCTTTGTGGAGTGGCAGATCCGCGAGGGCACGCACGGGCTTGTGCCGACGGGCACCACGGGCGAATCCCCCACTTTAAGCCATGCCGAACACAAACGCGTTGTGGAGATTGCGATCGAGGTGGCGCACCGGCGCGTGCCGGTGATCGCCGGCACCGGCTCCAATTCCACGGAAGAGGCGATCGACCTGACTCGGCACGCGAAGAAAGCGGGCGCCGATGCGGCGCTGATCGTGACCCCCTATTACAACAAACCCACGCAGGAAGGGCTTTACCTTCATTTCAAAGCCATTGCCGATGCGGTGGACCTCCCCATCATTATTTACAACATCCCTTCGCGCTGTGTCATTGACATGAGCGTGGAAACCATGGCGCGGCTTGCCAAACACCCGAACATCGTCGGCGTGAAGGATGCCACGGCCAACCTCACCCGGCCCCAGCATGTCCGCCGCGCGTGCGGGCCAGATTTTTGTCAGCTTTCAGGAGAGGATCACACCGCCCTGACATTCCTCGCCGCCGGCGGCCATGGCTGCATCAGCGTCACCGCCAACGTGGCGCCGAGGCTCTGCAAAGAGCTTCACGAAGCTTGGCAGCAAGGCCGCGTGAAAGACGCCATGGCTATTCAAGACCGGTTGCTGCCGCTGCACGATGCGATGTTCGCAGAAACCAGTCCGGCGCCGGTCAAATACGCCGCGAGCCTTTTGGGGCTCGCTTTGGAAACCTGCCGGCTGCCGCTCGCGCCCCTGAGCGAGGCGACGCGCAACAAGGTCCGCGCCGCGATGACCGAGGTCGGCTTGTTAAACTAAACCTCATGGCCGATGGTAATAAGGCGCAAAAATCCCGGATCATTGCGCATGGCGTGGTGGCGCAGAACCGGAAGGCGCGATTTGACTACACGATCAAAGACACGGTCGAAGCCGGCCTCGTCCTCAAAGGACCGGAGGTGAAATCCCTGCGGCTCGGGCGGGCAACGCTTTCCGAGGCTTGGGCGGGCGAGCGGGACGGCGAGCTTTACCTCTTCAACGCCTATATCCCGGAATATCAAGGCGGCGTGCTTTCGCGCTTCGAACCCCGAGCACCGCGCAAGCTGCTTTTGCACCGCAAGCAGTTGCGCAGCCTTATCGGCGCGCTGAGCCGGGAAGGCATAACGCTGGTGCCGCTGCAAATCCACTTCAACGAACGCGGACGGGCGAAAGTGCTGCTCGGGCTTGCCGAAGGCCGCAAGAAAGCCGATAAGCGTGCCGCGATCGCCGCACGAGACTGGCAGCGCGACAAGGCCAGGCTGATGCGGGAAAAAGGCTGATCCCGTTGCGGCGGTAGGCAGCGAACCATGCGCCGCGGCGGTAGATTCCGTTTACGGAGAGCGCAATGTCGAGCGAAAACAGCGCCAACTTGATCGGGCGCATCAAAGAAAAACTGATCGAGAGCAAAGAGAATTGGGCGCGCGAAGGCAGGCTGCTGACGGGCAAGGAAGCCGATCCCCGGCAGGAACGCCTGCCGCCGGGACAGCGGCGGGTAGAGAATTGGCCGGTGCTCGATCTCGGCATACAGCCCGATATCGGCGCGCAAACGTTTCGCCTGGATATCGATGGCGCCGTTGCCAACCCGCTTTCACTTTCCTACGAAGATCTCATGGCTCTGCCGCAGCACGAGAGCGTCTCCGACATTCATTGTGTCACCCAGTGGTCGCGCTACGACAACCACTGGCAAGGTGTCGCTGCACGCACTTTACTGGATTTGGTTCGCCCCAGAAGCGATGCCCGGCACGTGATCTTCCACTCCTATGACGGCTACACCACGAATATTCGGCTGGACCAATTCGCAGAGCCCGAGGTGCTGCTGGCGCACTCGTGGGAAGGCCGGCCGCTGGAGCGCGCGCATGGGGGGCCTCTCCGCGTCGTGGTGCCGCGGCTTTATTTTTGGAAGTCTGCAAAGTGGATTCGCCGCATTGAACTCACCTCGGTCGATCGCCCGGGTTTTTGGGAAGTCCGCGGCTATCACAACAACGCGGATCCTTGGCGCGAAGAGCGTTACGGCTGAAGCCGTCCTCTGTTGTTATACCGTAGCCTCTGCCGGCACCGGCTCCATCGAGACAGAAGCCGGCGCGTGCCCGATCCGCCGATACACAAACGCAGGCGCTGCCTCCGGCCGCCCCTCCGCCACCGCAAGCATGAGGGCATGGTCCGGCGAAAGAGCGCAGGCCGGATCAGTCCTTGCCGCATCTCCGGTCATTGCGAAAGCCTGGCAACGGCAGCCTCCCCAATCGATTTCGCGGCGATCACAGGAGCGACAGGGTTCGGGCATCCAATCCGTGCCGCGGAAGCGCCGGAAAGCCGGGGCGTTGCTCCAGATGTCGGCAAGCGGCGTATCGGTCACGGACGGGAACTCAAAACCTGGCAGCGAATCCGCCGCATGGCACGGCATTGCTTTACCGGTAGGCGTGATGACCATTTCCCGCCTTCCCCAACCGCCCATGCAAGCCTTAGGCCGCTGCGCGTAATAATCGGGCACCACGTAATCGATCACCATCTTTTCGGCCAATCGCGCGCGTGCCTCCTGCACCACTTGGAGAGTGAACTCAAGCTGCGCTCTGCTCGGCAGCAAAGCTGCCCGATTGACCAATCCCCATCCGTAATATTGCACATGGGCAATCTCCGTGCGTGCCGCGCCAAGCGATTCGGCGAGTGCCAGCATTTCCGGAACACGTTCCGCATTGTGTCGGTGAACGACAAAATTGAGCGTCAGAGGCAAACCCGCTTGCCGAATTGCTTTTGCGACAGAAAGCTTGCGTTCGTGCGCTCCGGCGAGACCGGCGATCTGATCGGCGCTTTCGGGCAAAACGTCTTGGAAACTCAATTGAATATGGTCAATCCCGGCAGCCTTCAGGCGATCGATCGCTGCGGCATCCAACAATACCCCGGCGGTGATAAGGTTTGTATAAAGCCCATTGGCGGAAGCGCGGCGCACAAGATCGGGGAGATCTTTTCGCACAGTGGGTTCCCCACCGCTGAAATGGATATGAAGTACACCGAGAGCTGCCGCTTCGTCCAAGACGCGAAGCCAAGCATCGGTGCCGAGCTCCGCGCCCGCACGCGCAAGCTCCAGAGGATTGGAGCAATACGGACACTGCAGCGGACAGCGATGCGTCAGCTCACAGACAATTCCAAGCGGCGGCGGGATCGCGTTCATAGCCTCAGTGCTCCTTTTGCAGCCAGCTCATGCAGCATCGCGCTGACATCGGCGGCGATGACATCGCGCGGCGTGTCGGCAAATCGCGCGGCGAGAATGTCGATAATCTCGGAGATCTCTCGGACACCATCGACAAGCTTCAAAATTTCCACCGCCTGTTCATCAGGCATAAACAAGCGTTCCGGAGCCAACAGCACCCAGGCATTCCGCACCGAATCGAAGCGAAACTTCACCCCGGGCGGAAATGTAGGCACGACCGTTTCGCTAACCGCTTTATTCATGCGCTCGCTTGCACATGATCCTCGGGCACGAATGCTCCGGGGGGGATCAACCCCGGTGACACATAAGCAAAGTAAAGCGCATCGAGCTGCGCCCACAGCACGTCGCACTTGAATCGCAACGCCGCTAGAACCGCAGCCTGCTGCTCGCGTGTGGTTGCATGCTGTTTAACATAAGAAAGCGCAAACTCGGCATCGCGCGGTGCCTGTGTTAAACGCGGAGTGAAATATGCCAATGTTTCTTTTGTGATATAATCGTAATTTGCCAACATGTTGGGCACGCGCTCGGCGATAATGGTGGGAGAGAAAAGCTCCGTCAGCGAAGAAGCAATGCCCTCCAAAATGGAACGCTCGGAGACGAAATGCACATAAGCATCGACGGCAAAGCGCGTGGCCGGCAGCAAGCCCTCGGTGGACTGGACATAAGCCGGATCCAACCCCACACCCTCGACGAGTTTCAACCATCGGGCGATGCCGCCGGTGCCCGGCGCGTCGCCATCATGATCGACGAGCCGCGTACGCCACGCGCGGCGAAGCTCAGGTGTCGGCAAGCGCGCGATCAGTGCGGCGTCCTTCACGGGAATTTGGGATTGGTAATAATAGCGATTGAGTGCCCACGCCTGCACTTGGCCCCGACGCAACTTGCCGCTGTGGAGAAGCTTATGAAACGGGTGCAGGTTGTGATAGCGTTCGGCGCCGATGCCGCGCAACGCGCTTTCCAGTTCCTCCGGGGTCATCACGCGCTCGGACACGCTCAAATTGGTCATAACGTTACCTCCATGCCGTCATATGCAACAGTCCATCCTGCTGCTTCCGCGATTTCGCGTTCCGGCGAGTCATCTAACAGAACAGGATTCGAATTATTGATATGGATCAAAATTTTCTTGCGGACCCCCAACGATGAAAATGCGGCCATCGTTCCATCCGGCCCCGAGATGCTCATGTGCCCCATGCGAAGCCCGGTTTTGCTGCCGATGCCGGCGCGAATCATCTCATCATCGGTCCAAAGCGTACCGTCGAAGAAAACGAGCTCCGCCCCGGCAAGCCGCGCGCGGAGGGAATCCGTCATGCCCGCGCAGCTCGGCACAAAGTAAAAGGTATGAGAACCGTCGCTGACCGCGACGCCGACAGTGTCTTCGCCTTCGACGAGCGCCGGCGCTTGATCCGCCGTTTCCAAATAGAGCGGCACTTTGCCCAGCGTCGGGAACAATTCGATGGAAAGCCCGGCGGCTTCGCCGCTTGGCAAGAGCAGCGGCCAAGACGTATTGAGCGGCACAACCTGGCGTTTCACGATATCGTGCGCCAGAACCTCAAAAATGGGATTTGCCGCCAAGATCCCGAGGATGCGCCCGGTGCTGTATATCGTGAAAGGCTGGCGCTCGCGCAGGTGCAAGAGCCCGGCGATCGCGTCCACATCGCCGTTGCTCAAGACCACCCCGGCGATGGGGGAGGAACGCAGGCCTTCTTGGGGCTGAAGAGGAGGGTTCGCTTCGATTTGGGCGCGCAGATCGGGGGAGGCGTTCAACAAAAACCAATGCTTGCTGTCGGCGGAAACCGCCACCGACGCTTGGGTGCGCGCACGCGCCTTCGGATCTTTCGCTCGTGCACGCCGGCAGCCCGGCGCGTTCGAATTCCACTGCGGAAAGCCGCCCCCCGCCGCAGCGCCCAAGACCACCACTCGCATAACGACCCAACTTGTGCAAACGCGCTATCGCAGCTTTCTCTCACTGCGACAGCGCGCTGCTCAAAACAAGCTAAGAACTTCGACGAGTTAGACTTCAGCGCAAGCGTAGCAGTTGATTTCCGCGCCGAGAGCAATCTCGATAACCTTCGGGGACTTCCAGCTCATGATCAACCTCCCTGTTTAAGCCGGCGAACATATATCCAAGACGGCTCTTTAACTAATAGACCGGCTGTACTCTGTCAAGCACGAACCAAAATTTTTTGTCAAGTGGGAATGAAATTACCGGTCTGCTATCGTGGAATTGGCGATGTGATATTGGCAAATTATTTTGGTAGCTTACTGCCGCCATTGCGGTAGGTCATCATGGAGCATGATCGAAAAACTGGAATATCTTCTGGCCTTAGCGCGCGAACAGCATTTCGGCCGCGCGGCACGCGCGTGTAACGTCACGCAACCCACGCTTTCTGCCGGTATTAAGCAGTTGGAAGAAATGCTTGGGGTTTTGCTTGTGCAGAGAGGGTCGCGCTTCATGGGCTTTACTCCGGAGGGGGAGCGCACGCTCGATTGGGCCCGTCGAATCGTGGCGGACGCCCGGGCTATGCGCCAGGAAATACAAGCTCTCAAGCGCGGCCTTGCCGGTTCTCTGCGCCTTGCGGTTGTGCCGACAGCGCTCGGCATGGTGGCTGCGTTAACCACCCCTTACCGCGCCCGGCACCCGGCGGTGACTTTTACTGTTCTTTCGCGAACGTCGATAGAGATTCTTGCGCTTTTGGAAAATCTCGAGATCGACGCCGGTATGACCTATATCGACAACGAGCCCCTCGGCCGGGTTCGCACCATTCCGCTCTATCGCGAACACTATTGCCTTGTCACGGCTCCCAATGCGCCGCTCGGCCAACGCGAGCAGGTGACTTGGGCAGAGGTTGCCGAAATTCCGCTCTGCCTTCTCACACCCGATATGCAAAACCGCCGCATTATTGATCGCATGCTGCGTACCGCCAAAGCCTCCGTCACCCCGACGCTCGAATCCAATTCCATGGTCGCGCTTTGGTCGCATGTCCAGACCGGTCGCTGGGCCAGCGTGATGCCGCGTAAACTTGTCGATACCCTCGGCTTCAGCACCAATATTCGCGCGATCCCGATCCGAAGTGACGAACCGAGCCCGCTGATCGGCCTTGTCATTCCCCAGCGCGAGCCCATGACCCCGCTGATGGCGGCCCTGGTTGCCGAAGCCCAGCTTCTGGCTCCCAAACTTGCCGATGAGAAACCTAGTTAATTGGTATCTTCTATCGAGTCATATGCCGAACGTGCTTGAAATACGTGACTTCTGCTTGCAATAAATCAAGTTTTGGAGACGGCCATAGAAGGCGATCATGACAAATCAAACAGCTTGGAATGCGGCACTCGCAGAAGAGATCATAGCCGGATACAAAGACATTCAAGGTGCCACCCTACCAGTTCTCCATGCGCTTCAGGACGCGTTCGGCTATATTCCCGATGAAGCGATCGCACTCGTTGCTCGCGGTCTGAATATTTCGCGCGCTGACGTTTACGGGATATTGACTTTCTATCATGATTTTCGCCGTTCCCCGCCTGGGCGACATGTTCTGCAACTTTGCCGTGCCGAATCATGCCAAGCCATGGGTGGGGATGCGTTGGCCGACCACGTGCGCGAGCGGCTCGGGCTCGATTGGGGCGAAACCCGTGCGGATGGTTCGGTGACGCTGCTGCCCGTGTTCTGCCTTGGTCTTTGCGCTTGCAGCCCCTCCGCATTGCTGGACGGTCGCCCGCTGGGGCGGCTGAGCCAGGAGCGCATGGACGCGCTGCTCGATGAGGTCGCACCATGAGCGTCCGTCTGTTTGTCTCGCGCGATGCCGCCTCGCTTGCTGTGGGTGCGGAGGAAGTGGCGCAGAGCCTCGCTGCCGCATTGAGGCGGCGGGGGATCGGCTTTGATCTCATCCGCACGGGCTCGCGCGGACTGTTTTGGCTGGAACCCCTCGTGGAAGTGGAAACGCCGGCAGGCCGGCTCGGCTATGGGCCGCTCCAGCCAAGCGATGCCGAGGCGGTGGCCGTCAGCATCCTGGCCGGAGGGGCGCCGCACCCTTCCCTCCTCGGGCTGGTCGATGAAATTCCGTATCTGAAACAACAAACGCGGCTGGTCTTCGCCCGCTCCGGGACAATCGACCCGCTCGATCTTGCGGCCTATCGCCGGGAAGGGGGTTATCGCGGCCTTGCGAAGGCGCTCGCGCTTGATCCTGCTGCGGTCATTGAAACAGTCACGCAATCCGGCTTGCGCGGGCGCGGCGGCGCGGGCTTTCCGGCAGGGATCAAGTGGCGCACGGCTGCGGGGGCGGGAGGCAGTCAAAAATACATTGTGTGCAATGCCGATGAGGGGGATTCGGGAACCTTCGCAGATCGCATGCTCATGGAAGGGGATCCGTTTGTCCTCATCGAAGGCATGACCATCGCGGGCTATGCCGTCGGCGCAAACAAAGGATACATCTACACGCGCTCGGAATACCCGCATGCCGTCGCGACGATGAACCAAGCGATCGCTCGCGCCCGCGCGGAAGGGCTGCTCGGCCCCAAGGTTTTCGACAGTACCTTCGCCTTCGATATCGAAATGCGCGTCGGGGCCGGAGCATATGTCTGCGGTGAAGAGACCGCCCTTTTGGACAGCATTGAAGGCAAACGCGGCCAAGTTCGCGCCAAGCCGCCGCTGCCTGCCGTTTCCGGCCTGTTCGGCAAACCCACCGTGATCAACAACGTCATCACACTTGCTTCCGTGCCGTGGATTTTGGCCAACGGTGCCGAAGCATATCGGGATTTCGGCTACGGCCGGTCGCGCGGGACAATGCCGATCCAGCTTGCCGGGAACATTCGCTATCCCGGCTTGTTTGAAGCCGCCTTCGGCCTCACCCTTGGTGATCTGGTGGAGAAGATCGGCGGCGGCACCGCAAGCGGTCGGCCGGTCCGTGCCGTGCAAGTGGGCGGGCCGCTGGGTGCTTATTTTCCGCCGGCGTTGTTTGATACGCCCTTTGATTATGAGGCCTTCGCCGCGAAGGACGGTCTCATCGGCCATGGCGGCGTGGTGGTCTTTGACGATCGCGTGGATATGGCCCGCCAAGCCCGCTTTGCCATGGAATTCTGCGCTTTTGAGTCCTGCGGCAAGTGCACGCCGTGTCGGATCGGCTCGACCCGCGGGGTGGAGGTGATGGATCGCATCTTGCAAGGGGAAAACGTAGAGGCCAATCTCGCACTCATTGAAGAGCTTTGCGAAACCCTGCGTTACGGTTCGCTCTGCGCCCTTGGCGGGTTCACCCCTTACCCCGTCATGAGCGCGATCCGACATTTTCGAGAAGATTTCATAACACCCAAGCGGCGATTTGTCGCAGCATAACAGGCGGAGGACGGGATGTCGCTTATCCAGGAGATCGATTACGGCACGCCGGCTTCTCAAGCGCGTGAGACGGTGCAGCTGACGATTGACGGCAAGCCGGTGCGTGTGCCCGCCGGCACCTCGATCATGCGCGCAGCCATGATGGCGGGGATCGAAATCCCCAAGCTCTGCGCAACGGATACGCTTGCCGCGTTCGGCTCGTGCCGGCTCTGTCTGGTGGAAATTGAAGGCAAGCAAGGCACCCCGGCCTCTTGCACCACCCCGGTGGAAGCAAACCAGGTCGTTCATACGCAAACGCCGCGATTGCAACGTATTCGGCGCGGGGTGATGGAGCTTTACCTCTCCGACTACCCTTCCGATTCCGCCGAATCGGCAGCCGCGGAGGCGGACCCCATGAAAACCCTCGCCGCCAGTTTAGGCGTGCGAGAGGTGCGCTACGGCCCCTCCGGTGCCAATCATCTCCATGCGACGAAGGACGAATCGAATCCTTATTTTACGTTCGATCCTGCGAAATGCATTGTCTGTTCGCGGTGCGTGCGTGCGTGCGATGAAATTCAGGGGACATTCGCGCTCACCATTGCCGGGCGCGGCTTTGCCTCGCAGGTCGCCGCCAGTGCAGGCCAGGCCTTTTTCGATTCCGAGTGCGTCTCTTGCGGCGCGTGTGTGCAGGCCTGCCCGACAGGAGCACTTTTGGAAAAATCCGTGATCCAGATGGGCAAACCGGACCGCGCGGTCTTAACCACCTGTGCTTATTGCGGTGTCGGCTGCACGTTCAAAGCCGAGATGCAGCAAGATCGGGTGGTGCGGATGGTGCCGTATAAGCACGGCAAAGCCAATCACGGTCATGCCTGCGTCAAGGGCCGTTTTGCATGGGGCTACGCGATGCATCCTGACCGCATTCTCAAGCCGATGATGCGCGAACGGATTACCGACCCTTGGCGGGAAGTGAGCTGGGACGAGGCCATCAACCGCGTAGCCAGCGAATTTCGGAGGATCCAAGCGCAATATGGTCGCGGGGCGATCGGCGGCATCACATCCTCACGCTGCACCAACGAAGAAACCTATCTTGTGCAGAAACTCGTGCGTGCGGTCTTCCGTAACAACAACGTAGACACGTGCGCGCGTGTTTGCCACTCGCCCACGGGCTATGGGCTGAAAAGCACGTTCGGTACTTCGGCCGGTACGCAGGACTTTGATTCCGTCGATTATGCCGACGTCATTGTCGTCATCGGAGCAAACCCGACCGATGCACATCCGGTTTTTGCCTCGCGCATGAAGCGGCGCCTGCGCCAGGGCGCGAAGCTGATTGTGATCGATCCGCGGCGGATCGATCTCGTGCGTTCGCCGCACATCGCCGCGGAATACCACTTGCCGGTAAAGCCCGGCACGAATGTCGCCATCCTGAATGCCTTGGCGCATGTGATCGTGACCGAGGGCTTGGTCAAAGAGGCATTCGTGCGCGAACGGTGTGATCTGCCAAGCTTCCGCGAATGGGCCGCTTTTGTCGCCCAGCCTTTCAACAGCCCGGAAGCCATCGCAGAAGTTTGCGGGGTTCCGGCAGCGCTGATCCGCGATGCCGCCCGACTCTATGCCACGGCCGGCAACGGTGCCATTTATTACGGGCTTGGCGTAACCGAGCATAGCCAAGGCACAACGGCCGTGATGGCGCTTGCCAATCTCGCAATGGCCACGGGCAATATCGGCCGCCCCGGCGTGGGCGTCAATCCGCTACGCGGGCAAAACAATGTGCAAGGCTCGTGCGACATGGGTTCCTTCCCGCACGAATTGCCCGATTATCGGCATATCTCGGATCCGCTCACGCGGCGCATTTACGAGCAGGAGTGGCGGGTGCAACTGGATCCGGAGCCCGGGCTCCGCATCCCGAACATGATCGATGCCGCCTTGGACGGCAGTTTCAAAGGCCTTTACATCCAGGGCGAGGATATCGTGCAGTCAGATCCCAACACGCAGCACATCGTCGCCGGGCTTGAGGCGATGGAGTGCGTGGTGGTGCAAGACCTGTTCTTGAACGAAACAGCGAATTTTGCGCATATCTTCCTGCCGGGATCATCGTTTTTGGAAAAGGACGGCACCTTCACCAACGCCGAGCGACGGATCGGCCGTGTGCGCAAAGTCGTAGAACCGAAAGCCGGCATGGCGGATTGGGAAGTCACGCTGGCCATTGCCAAGGCAATGGGATACGAGATGCACTATTCGCATCCCAGCGAAATCATGGACGAAATCGCCCGCACCACACCAAGCTTTGCCGGCGTTTCCTACCAAAAGCTCGATGCCCTGGGTTCGGTGCAATGGCCGTGCAACGACGCCGCGCCCGAGGGCACGCCGGTGATGCATACGGACAAATTCGTGCGCGGCAAAGGGCAATTTCTCGTAACAGAATATGTGCCGACGGAGGAGCGTGTCGGTCCGCGTTACCCGTTGTTGCTCACCACCGGGCGGATCCTGACGCAATACAATGTGGGCGCGCAAACCCGCCGAACCGAGAATATCCGCTGGCATGCCGAAGACGTGCTGGAAATCCATCCGCATGATGCGGAGGAACGCGGGATCCGCGATGGCGATTGGGTGAAACTTGCCAGCCGCGCCGGCGAAACCACGCTGCGTGCCTGCATCACCACCCGCGTCGCTCCGGGAGTCGTTTACACCACCTTCCACCACCCGAACACGCAAACCAATGTGGTAACGACGGAAAACTCCGATTGGGCAACCAACTGCCCGGAATACAAAGTCACCGCCGTGCAGGTTTCCCGCTCCAACGGTCCATCGGAATGGCAAGAAGAGTATTCCCGTAAGGCGGAGCAAGCGCGCCGCGTGCTTGTGGCCGCCGCGGAGTAGCCGACGCGCATGCCGAATCCTCCGGCCCCAGCTTTGCTTTCTTGGCCAAGGGTCTGGAATGGCCAAAAGGCTTCGACGCGCGCGCGGATGATTCCGGAAGAAACCGCGGTTGCGTTCACCTATCAGCGCGCGACCTATGCGGTGATGATGGCAACTCCCTCGGATTTGGACGATTTTGCCGTGGGTTTTAGCCTCAATGAAGGAATCATAAACGCCGCTTCCGAAATTGAAACCTTGGAAATTGCGGTCCTTCCTGCCGGGGTGGAGTTGCGAATGGACCTGACATCCCCGCAAGCCGAGCAGCTCTGGGTGCGCCGACGTGCCATGCGCGGCGCAACCGGATGCGGCTTGTGCGGAGTGGAAAGCCTGCAAGCCGCTTTGCCGACGCCGCCGCCGGTCACGCGCGCCATTTCCATCCCCGCGCCGGCGCTTTTGCAAGCGATGGCAGCGCTTGGAGCGGAGCAAACGCTGAATCGCCAAACCCACGGCGTGCACGCCGCCGCGTTCTGGAGCCCCGCACAGGGACTGGCTTACGTGCGCGAGGATGTGGGGCGACATAACGCTCTCGATAAGCTTGCCGGCGCTCTGGCAAGAAATGGGGTTGCGGCGGCAAGCGGTGCCGTTTTGCTCACCAGCCGTGTCTCCGTGGAACTGGTGCAAAAAACCGCCATGATGGGCGCTTCCGTGATCGCTGCCATCTCCGTGCCGACAGCGCTGGCGGTGCGGGTGGCCGAAGCAGCCGGAATTACGCTTGTGGGCATTGCCCGCTCCGACGGTTTTGAAATTTTCACCCATCCCGAGCGCATTCTCATGAAAGATCCCGTTAATGCAGCCTAAACGTTTAACTGCTATGGCAAATCAAATCGCCCGGTTTTTTGAACATCGCGGCGAGGAGAAGGCAGCTGCCGATACGGCAGACCATCTGCGCAAATTTTGGGATCCTCGAATGCGTCGGGAAATTATCGCGCATTTCATGGCCGGAGGCGAAGGACTGAGCCCGATCGCGAAAAAGGCCGTGGCGTTGCTCGCCGGCACAACGCAAACAGCCCAGACACCCGAAACAATGCCCGTGATAGCAAAGGAAAGCGACAAAGTATCTTAACAAATTATGTTAGATCCCCGATAAGTGCTTGCTGGAAGTAGGGAGGTTCCATCGCATGTCCGTGACAACTTCGTACGAGGGTGGGGGTGCACGTTCGCCCGGTCTTCTCGATCGTGCACGCATTATCGCTCACCCCGGTTTCAACCGGTGGCTTGTGCCCCCGGCGGCTCTTTGTGTGCACCTTTGTATCGGTCAGGCCTATGCGTTCAGCGTTTTCAACCTGCCGATGACCAAGTTGATCGGCATTACCAAATCCGTCCCCGGAGACTGGAAACTGACCGAACTCGGCTGGATTTTCAGCATTGCAATCGCGTTTCTCGGCATTTCATCGGCACTCACGGGCGCGTGGCTGGATCGTGTCGGGCCGCGCAAAGCCATGTTTATTGCAGCCTGCTGCTTCGGTGGAGGGTTTTTGATCTCTGCTTTGGGCGTTTACCTCCATGAGCTTTGGATCGTCTATCTGGGCTACGGCGTACTCGGCGGGTTTGGGCTGGGAATCGGTTATATTTCCCCGGTGAAGACGCTGATCACTTGGTTTCCGGATCGGCCGGGCATGGCAACCGGGCTTGCCATCATGGGCTTCGGCGGCGGGGCTATGATCGCCTCACCGCTTTCGGTTCTGTTGATGCGGCATTTTTCTACGCCGACGCATGTCGGCGTTGCCGAAACTTTCGTCGTGTTGGGCGTGGTTTACTTTTGCTTCATGACGATCGGCGCTATCATCGTGCGCGTCCCCTCGCCCGATTGGCACCCGCGAGGCTGGGTTCCCCCTGCACAGCCCAAACGCATGGTGACGACGAATGATGTGCATGTCGATCAAGCCCTGAAAACGCCGCAATTTTATCTGCTCTGGCTGGTCTTGTGCCTCAACGTCACGGCGGGTATCGGGGTCTTGGGCCAGGCTTCGGCGATGAGCCAGGAAATGTTTCCGGGTCGCGTGAGCCCGCTAGCGGCCGCAGGCTTCGTTGGTTTGCTCAGCCTGTTTAACATGTTGGGGCGGTTCTTCTGGGCATCGACCTCCGATCTCATCGGCAGGCGAAACACTTATACGATTTTCTTTTTGCTGGGCTTGGCGCTCTATGTGCTCGTGCCGAACACATCCAGTATCGGAAGTGTGGCGCTTTTCGTGGCGTGTTTTGCCGTCATCATCAGTATGTATGGCGGCGGCTTTGCAACCATTCCGGCCTATCTTAAAGATATTTTCGGCGTGCGTTACGTCGGAGCTATTCACGGGCGATTGCTCACGGCCTGGTCCGCCGCCGGTGTGTTCGGTCCGGTGTTGGTGAATTACATCCGTGAATATCAAATCACGCACGGCGTGCCGAAAGCCCAAGCGTATACCGTAACCATGTACATCATGGCCGCGTTGCTGGTCGTTGGGCTCATCTGTAATTTATTGATGCGCCCGGTGCATGAAAAACATCATCTTAAAGAAGAACAGGCTATCGCGTAACGGAGATCGGGTTATGAATAAAACTATAAGCAAAGCGGATAACGGCTCCCAAACAATAAAGGTGCTTCTGGCCTGGGCTTTTGTCGGGATTCCCCTGCTGTGGGGAATCTCCGAAACTCTCGCGAATGCCATGCGCCTCTTTCGTTAGGACCCAATCACCTAAGGCGAAACCGCGGATGATGCGCACGCCTTCTGAAGCCGAGAAGCCGAAGCGGTTTTGGTTCAACCTGAGCCGAAACCGCTTTCGTTTCCGTGCGCGTTAGTTCGGAGGCTGGAAACGGTAGCGGAAATGCCGAAGCGCATCGTCACTCTGGCACTCAACCCGGCTGTCGATGTGGCTGCGGAAGCCGAAGCGGTGCGCCCGGCGCATAAGATCCGTACGTTCAACGAACGCTTTGATCCCGGCGGCGGCGGCGTGAATGTTGCACGCGTGGTCCGAACCCTGGGCGGCGAGGCACATGCACTTTTGTTTCTCGGCGGCGCCACCGGTGCGCTTTTGCAAGAAATGCTGGATGCGACCTCCCTCTCCTGGGAATCCTTACCAATTCAGGGTCGTACGCGTATCAGCCTCACCGTGCACGACAGAGGCAGCGGCCAAGAGTATCGCTTTGTGCCGGAGGGCCCGGTCGTTGCGGAACGCGAGTGGCGGGCCATGCTGGATCGGTTGGAAACGGTCGAGGCGGATTGGCTGGTCGCCAGCGGCAGCCTTCCTCGCGGCGTACCGGATGACTTTTACGCGAGCGTAAGTGAAATTGCCGAGCGTCGGCGGATCCCCTTTGTCGTGGATACTTCCGGGCAGGCGCTTCGCGCGGTGACGGCAAAGAATGTCAGTTTACTCAAGCTCAGCCTCCGCGAGCTGGAATGGCTGCTGCGGCGCACGCTTCCGAATGAGGCGGCGCAAGAGAAAGCTGCGGCGGAATTGATGCGAACCGGAAAACTTGACCGCCTTGCGCTTTCGCTTGGCGCGGCCGGCGCTTTGCTCGCCACTCGGGAGGAAGCTTATCGCGTTCCCGGTCAGCGCGTGCCGGTTCGGAGCGCGGTGGGCGCGGGTGACAGTTTCCTGGCGGCAATGGTGCTGGCCTATGCGCGCGGCGCGCCGGATGCCGAGGCGCTGGCATGGGCAGCCGCAGCCGGCACGGCGGTGGTTGCACATTTCGGCACGGCGCAGGTCTCGCGCGAAGAAACCGAAGCCTGGTTTGCGAAAATTCTTCCGCAAATACGCGCCGTTCCGCTGGCCGGCTGATGGGCGAAAATGAAAATTGGGAGCGCAGGCATCATGCCTGCCTCCCAATTTGCAAATCAGGCAACCTGGCCGACCCTCCGATCAGCCGTGGCTGATGGGGATTTGCCTGGTCTCGCTCTGGGCTTCCGGACGTTTGGCCAGGGTAATGGTCAGCACGCCGTCCTTAAACACGGCACTGACCTTGTTAGGATCAATATCCGGACCCACCACCACTGAACGTTGGAACTGGCCATACCAACGCTCGCTATAGAGGGCGCCGTTGCTTCCGCCCTTTTTCTCGCCTTTCAGCGTCAGCACGCCGTCCTTCAGCGAGACATTGATATCCTTCTCCTCCAACCCGGGCAGTTCGGCAACGACCTTCACCTCTTTGTCGGTTTCGGTCACTTCCAGCTGCGGCCACGTTCCGGCGAGTCCGAAACGCACCGGCATGCCTGCCCAGAAGCCGCGGCTGAAGTCGTCCAGCATGCGGTTGACTTCACGCTGCAGGCTGAGGAAGGGATCACGGTCCATCGCAAAGCTCTGGCCGACCGGAGAGCGGTTGCGGCCCCAGGGAACCAGGTTTGTCAGAACCATGCTAACCACCTCCTTTCATTTTCTCTCCACCGGACGGGGGAGCTGCCATGGTGGCATCCCTTGTCCGGCGCTCTTTCGTTGATCTGCCTAAAAATTAGGCAGGTAATTTTTCCTATCAAGGGGGTAGCATAGCAAGTATGCAACGGGAGCGGTTCGGAAAACGCACCCGATGAGGCTCGAGAACCCGCTCCGAAGCGATACGAAGCGTTCATCGCGCATTCACCGACTTCGGTTGCTCTCCGCCCGCATCGGTCTCCACCGGCAGGCCTTCCGCCTTCCATTCGGGAAAACCGTCCTCCAACCGGTAGGCACGAAACCCCGAACGGCGGAGCTCGGCCACAGCTTCGAAAGCAAGCACGCAATACGGGCCGCGGCAGTAGGCCACAACCTCGCGGCCGGGGTCGAGCTCTGCAAGCCTTGTCTTGAGTTCACCAAGCGGAATGTTCACGGCGCCCAAAACGTGGCCAAACGCAAATTCATCCGCTGGGCGAACATCCAAAACGGTCACCAAACCCTTCTGCACGCGTCGAAGCAGCTCTTTGCGCGAGATCGGTTCCAGGCTGTCCCGCGCGGCAAAATAGCCGGCAACGATACGATCAATTTCCGCCAGCCGCCGCTCCGCAAGTTTTCGTAATGCGTTCTGCACGCCTATCACGGCTTCGTCAGCCAGCCGGTAGCTCATGAACTTCCCTTTCCGTTCCGAGGCCACAAGACCGGCCCGCCGCAGCCGGTGGAGATGCTGGGAAGTATTGGCAACGGAAAGGCCGATGCGCTCGGCCAGGGCTTCGACACTTCGCTCCCCTTGCGCGAGATGCTCAAGGATCTCAAGGCGATGTGGATGCGCAAGCGCACCAGCAACGGCGGCGAACTGGGCAAAAACGGCTAGTTTGGGACTTGCTGAAACCATAATCGCATTGACTTTCTATCATTCAATAGATAAATTGAAAGTATAATAAAAGGCCTTCTCCAACAAGAGCATTTTCAATATGTTTCGGTTTCTGCTCGCAAACGAGCCATCCATTCGCCTCGCCTTCTTCTTTGGGACATTGGCCGGGATGGCAGCGTGGGAGTGGGCGGCACCACGGCGAAACCAGGAAACGCCGCGTCTCTTGCGCTGGCCCAATAACCTCGCTGTCGTGGCGCTCGATACTTTTCTCGTTCGCCTCACTTTTCCCATGACCGCCGTGGGCCTTGCCATGCTGGCAGAAAGCAAAGGCTTTGGGCTATTCAACCTCATCCACGCCCCAGCTTGGTTAGCTTTTGGCGTTTCGCTGCTGGCGCTCGATCTTGCCATTTATCTTCAACACGTCATCTTCCATGCCGTGCCCGCGCTCTGGCGCCTGCACCGGATGCATCATGCGGATCTTGAGTTCGACGTCACCACCGGCGTACGCTTCCATCCTCTTGAGATCTTGCTTTCGATGGGCTTCAAGCTTGCGGTCGTCATGGTGCTTGGCCCTCCGCCAATCGCGGTGCTGGTTTTTGAAGTGTTGCTCAATGCGACCTCTTTGTTCAATCACGGCAACGTGCGCATCCCGCACGGTCTTGACCGCTTCCTCCGCATGGTCGTGGTAACCCCGGATATGCATCGCATTCATCATTCCGTTCGCCCGAGTGAAACCAACAGCAATTTCGGCTTCAACTTTCCGTGGTGGGACCGGTTGTTCGGAACCTATCGCGCCCAGCCCAAGGCTGGGCATGAAACTATGACGATCGGCATTGAACAGTTTCGCACCGAGCGCGATCTCTGGCTCGATAAAATGCTGCTTCAGCCCCTTTACGGCAAGGCAAACGACTATCCGATCAATCGGCAGGAAGAGGGCGCGCGATGAGCAGGCAACGCCTGGTTGGCCGCCTTGTTCTCATCGTCGTTATCTTTGCTGGAGTCGCTTGGGGCGTATGGCACCGTGAACTTTTCGAACCAGCAGCGTTGAATGCCTGGCTTCGCCGATTGGGCATATTCGCTCCGGCGGTTTTTATCGCCCTTTATGCGGTCGGGACGGTCGTTTTCCTGCCCGGGTGGGTCTTCTCTCTCGTCGGCGGTGCGCTGTTTGGCCCGCTTTGGGGAGCGTTGATTGATCTCATCGGCGCCACGCTCGGGGCAACCCTTGCTTTTCTCACGGCACGCTATCTTGCCGGTGACTGGGTCGCAAAAAAGGCGCCGGAACGGTTGAAGCCGTTCTTCACAGGGGTGGAGGCGGAAGGCTGGCGTTTTGTCGCCCTTCTTCGGCTGATTCCCCTGTTTCCCTTTAATCTCACGAACTACGTGCTCGGGCTCACGAAAATCGGGCTGGTGCCGTATGTTGTTACGTCCTTTATCTGCATGGCGCCGGGCGCAATTGCCTATACCTGGCTTGGCTATTCGGGGCGCGAGGCGTTGGCGGGCAATCATGCGGCGATCGGCTACGGATTGGCAGCGCTTGGGCTTCTGGCAGCGATCGTTCTCTTACCAAAGCTGATTGGGCGGATCAGAAGCCAAAAAGCCCCCTCGCGCTGGGTTGAGCCGGAAGTCCTGCGCCGCGCGATACAAAGTGCCGCGCCCCCCATCGTGCTCGATGTGCGGGGCAGAGATGAGTTCATGGGCGCGCTCGGGTATATTCCCGGGGCATTGAATATCCCTCTTGGCGAGCTGGAAGCTCGGCTGGGCGAACTCCGGCAGCATGCCGCCTCCGTGATTGTGACTGTCTGCCTGACCGACAAACGTTCGGCCAGGGCGCGAGATATCTTGCATTCCGCGGGATTTGCCGAGGTGGCCGTCCTCCGCGGCGGCATGCAAGCGTGGAAGGCGTTGGGGTTTGAAACCGCTCGCGGCTACGAAACGGTATCCTATTAACCCCCAAAAGACCGCATGCTCAACCCGGCGGCGAGAAAACCACCGTCAACGGCAAGCACTTCTCCGGTGATGAAGTTGGCCTCATGGCTGAGCAAGAACAATGCGGCGCCGGCGATTTCCTCAGGCTCGGCGTAGCGGCGCATCGGTGTCACCCGTTTCCAGGCCTCGCGGATTTGTGGGTCGTGCATCTGCCGCACCAGCGGCGTCTCCACCGGGCCGGGCGCGATGGCGTTGACCCGCACCCCGTAGGGGGCAAGCTCGATCGCCATCACTTGCGTCAGCGTTATGACGCCGCCTTTGGAAGCCCCATAAGCAGCGCGACCGATATTGCCGCGCAGACCGGAAACCGAGGCGATATTCACAATCGATCCGCCTCCCCCGGCAACCATTGCCTTGGCACAAGCTTGCCCCACGAGAAAAGTGCCGCGGAGATTGACCGCAAGAATCCGGTCGAATTCACGCGCCGGTGTTTCCAAAAACGGAAGATCCCGGCCAATTCCGGCACAATGCACCAATCCATCCACTCGGCCGTGCCGCTCTCGTGTGGCGGAAAGAAGCTTTGCGACACTCTCTTCATCCGCAACGTCGCAATGAAACGGCGTAATCGCTCCAGACCCGAGCGAGGTTTCGGACGCGCTGATATCAGCCGCAATCACTTTTGCACCAGCATCCGCCAAACGCCGCGCTACGGCAGCCCCGATGCCTGAAAGCCCGCCGGTGACGATAGCGACATGATTTTCAAGCCTCATGCCCGGTTTCCTCCCACAACGCCGGATTCTTGCCTCCATCCCGCCCCTTGCGCAGAGCGGCGCGAGGCGCAACAAGATGCCAGATTGCACGCAAACCTCGGGGGTGCCAACAACGGTTTCCGACTTCGAACCTGGGCCAATTCTTGGCGTGCTGCTCGCCGGGGGACAGGCGCGCCGGATGAACGGCATCGATAAACCCCTGCTCCTTTTGGGCGGGCAGCCGCTTCTCGCGCATGCGATGGCACGCTTGCATTCGCAAACTTCCTCTCTTGTGATCAGCGCCAACGGGCCGCCGCAACGTTTTGCCCGCTTTGCCCTGCCCGTGTTGGCAGATACCGTGCCCGGCCAACCCGGCCCGCTGGCTGGCATTCTCGCCGGCATGCTGTGGGCGCGCGAGGTCATGCCGGAAATCACCCACATCATCAGCCTTCCGGGCGACACGCCCTTCCCTCCGCCCGATCTTGTTGCCCGGCTCGTCGCCGCGCAAAAAGCCTCCGGCCAGCCCGTCGTGCGCGCAACTTCGGCAGGCCGGCGCCATCACGCGGTCGCGCTCTGGCCCATCGCGCTCGCCGAACAGCTTGCCGGTGCATTGGAGCAAGGCATGCGCAAAGTTGGCCGCTTCGCTGAACACTGCGGCGTTGCCGAGGCGGATTTTGCAGCCATACCGTTCGATCCCTTCCTGAATGTGAACACGCCGGAAGATTTGGCGGAAGCGGAGAGAATACTGCCTTTCGCGCGATCGGCCTCGTTGTGAAACCACTGGTCTCGCTCTGCCAAGATGCGTAACCTCCTCCCGTTATGGGAGGAGGTGCCGATGTGGGAACCAAACTTGCGCTATCCGGATCCGGCTGTTCATGTGCTTGACCCGCGCTTTGAGCGGCTGCGTCTGCCGTTTGCAAGCGTCGAACGTCTGGCCACCGGGTTTCGCTGGGCGGAAGGGCCGGTGTGGTTCGGGGACGGGCGCTTTCTGCTCTGGAGCGATATCCCCAACGACCGCATCATGAAATGGGAAGAGGAAACCGGTGCCGTCAGCGTCTTTCGCAAACCGTCCAACTACGCCAACGGCAACACACGCGACCGGCAAGGCCGACTCATTACCTGCGAGCACGACTCCCGCCGCGTCACGCGCACGGAATATGACGGCTCCATCACCGTGCTCATCGACCGGTTTGAAGGCAAACGCCTCAATTCGCCCAACGATGTCGTGGTGAAATCGGATGATACCATCTGGTTCACCGATCCGCCGTTCGGCATTCGCAGCAATTATGAAGGCCACGTGGATACCGAGGAATTGCCCGGAAACGTCTATCGTTTGGATCCCCGCACGGGCCGGGCAACTATTGTGGCCGACGGCCTCAACTGCCCGAACGGGTTATGCTTTTCCCCCGATGAAAAGCTCCTTTACATCGTCGAATCGCGCTCAGTGCCGCGCGTGATCCGCGTCTATAACGTGGTGGGCGACGGCGATCGGCTTTCCGGCGGGAACGTCTTCATCGATTCCGGCCCCAAGGGAACCCCGGACGGCATTCGCTGCGACATTGAGGGAAATCTCTGGGCAGGCTGGGGAATGAGCGAAGACTTGGACGGAGTGCGTATTTTTGCCCCCGATGCCACGCCCATCGGGCATATCTCCTTGCCCGAGCGCTGCGCCAATCTTTGCTTTGGCGGCAGGAAGCGCAACCGTCTGTTTATGGCGGCAAGCCATTCGCTTTATGCGATTTATGTGAACACGCAGGGTGCAATAGGCGGTTGAACGTGAGCGAAGATGCGAAGATGACAGCGCACGGCATGCAGAAGGGGCTCACCAGTTATGGCGACCCCGCCTTTTCCTTGTTTTTGCGCAAGGCTTTCATCAAAGCCATGGGGTTTTCGGATGAGGCGCTTTCGCGCCCCATCATCGGCATTACCAACACGGCGAGTGACTTTAACCCCTGCCACGGCAATTTGCCGCTGTTGATCGAGGCGGTGAAACGCGGCGTGATGCTCTCGGGCGGCTTGCCCATGGCATTTCCGACGATTTCCATCCACGAAGCTTTCTCCCATCCCACCAGCATGTTTCTGCGCAACTTGATGGCCATGGATACGGAGGAAATGATCCGTGCCCAACCCATGGATGCGGTGGTCCTGATCGGAGGCTGCGACAAAACCATTCCGGCGCAATTGATGGCCGCCGCCAGCGTGGATCTCCCCGCGATTGTGTTGCCGACGGGGCCGATGCTCACCGGCCGCTATCGCGGAGAAGAGCTCGGCGCTTGCACCGACTGCCGAAGGCTTTGGGCTGAGTTCCGGGCCGGCGCGCTTTCTGAGCAGGAGGTCGAGCAAGTGAACTCCCGGCTTGCCCCCACTTTCGGCACCTGCATGGTCATGGGCACCGCAAGCACCGTGGCCTGCATGGTGGAGGCAATCGGCATGGCCTTGCCGGGTGCCGGCACGATGCCGGCAACATACGCGGATCGGCTGCGCTTGGCGGAGGCAACCGGCGCTACAGCGGTAGTGCTTGCCAAAGCGGGCGGCCCGAAACCTTCCGAGATCATGACGCCGGCGGCATTCCGCAACGCTTTGGTCGTATTGCAGGCCATCGGCGGCTCGACCAATGCGCTCATTCACTTCACGGCCGTTGCGGGGCGGCTGGGGATCCCGATCGATCTCGAAGCATTCGACCGGCTCGGCCGTGAAGTTCCCGTTTTGGTTGATCTCAAACCGAGCGGGCAACATTATATGCAAGATTTCCACTGGGCAGGCGGGATCCCTCGTCTTTTGCGGGAACTCCGCGAGTTTCTCGATGTTTCCTGCCGCACCGTCGCCGGCGAAACGCTCGAAGAGGTGGCAGCCCGAGCCGAGCAGGTTCTCGGCCAACAGGTCATCCGCACGATCTCGGACCCGATCGCCCGAGGCGGCGGGCTGGCGGTTCTGCAGGGCAATCTTGCGCCCGGCGGCGCTTTGCTCAAGCGCTCGGCGGCGAGCCCTTCCCTGCTTTACCACGAGGGGCGCGCCGTAGTGTTTCCCTCCGTCGAAGCAATGGTCCGAGGCGTAGATGATGAAAGCCTCGACGTTACACCCGAAGATATCCTGGTGATGCAAGGCGGCGGGCCGAAGGGAGCACCCGGCATGCCCGAAGCCGGATATATCCCCATTCCCAAGAAGCTGGCGCGCCGGGGGGTGAAAGATATGGTGCGCATTTCCGACGCCCGCATGAGCGGCACGGCATTCGGGACGATTGTTTTGCATGTTACGCCGGAGGCAGCCGTCGGCGGCCCGCTTGCTCTGGTTCGAACCGGGGATCGCATTCGGCTGGATACGGAAACGCGTCGACTGGATGTCTTGCTGGACGAGGCAGAGCTCGCCCGCCGACGCGCGGAGTGGCAACCGCCGCCGCCCCCTGCCCGAGGGGGCTATGCATGGCTCTTTCATCATCATGTGCTGCAGGCGGATGCCGGCTGTGACTTTGATTTCTGCCGCCCGCAACCGAGCTAAGCGCGGTTAAACCGGCAGCGAGTCGGCAAGGCTTGCATCCGAAGCTTCCTTGCGAAGCCTAAGCGATTGCTCTTCGCGTTCGGCAATCCGTGCCTTCATCGCCTTTTGTAACTTCTCGAAGGCACGCATCTCGATCTGCCGCACGCGTTCGCGCGATACGCCGTAGTGGCGCGCCAGCGCTTCCAGGGTCGTTGGCTCATCTTTCAGCCGCCGCTCTATCAGGATATGGCGCTCGCGTTCCTTCAGAGTGGCCAATGCATCGGTTAAGAGCTTGGCATGGCTGCTCTTTTGTTCTCGTTCCGCCACCGCGGCTTCCGGGCCTTCGTGATCATCGGCGAGCCAATCCTGCCATTCGCTATCCTCGTCTTCGCCCACCAGGCCGTTGAGGCTGCTATCAGCCGCGGCAAGACGACGATTCATGCTGATAACCTCTTGTTCCGAGACGCCCAGGGTGCGCGCAATGGATTCCACCTGTTCCGGCTTCAGATCGCCATCGTCGATGGCTCCCATCTCGCTTTTCATCCGCCGCAAGTTGAAAAACAGCTTCTTTTGCGCCGCCGTGGTGCCGATTTTCACCAACGACCAGTTGTGCAGAATGTATTCGTTGATCGCCGCCCGGATCCACCACATGGCATAAGTCGCCAAGCGGAATCCGCGATCCGGATCGAATTTCTGCACGGCTTGCATAAGGCCGATATTGCCTTCGCTGATCAGCTCGCTCAGCGGCAGTCCGTATCCTTGGTAACCTGCGGCAATTTTGGCAACAAGCCGAAGGTGTGAGGTAACAAGTTTATGGGCGGCTTCGAGATCCTGCGCCTCTTGCCAGCGACGCGCGAGGCTGACTTCCTCTTCCGCCGAAAGCATCGGAAATTTCCGGATTTTCTGAAGATAGTCCGTAAGACCATCTCCGGTAAGAGTGACGGTGATAGGCAACATCAAAGGGTAGTCTCCTCGTGCGTTGCCGCCCTCCCTGTTGCTATCCGGAAGGGGGCCTGGTTGTTGGGGTTGCGTGGAATGGAACGGGGAATGGATAGGCTGCGCGTTTCAGGCGGCAGTTCTCAGGGTTGGCCCGAACTCATGCCTGTGCACCATGTAGGAATAAATACCCATATTATCAATGGCTATACATCCAAAATAAACTACTTTTACCCGAAACCGGGTTGCTCCATTCTTATCCCCGGCGAATTTTCGCATTGCGCCGAGCAAGCTCCCGGGCGTTTCTGCATGACGAACTCAGGGAAAAGGACAAATCGGATCCCCTCCGTCGGCCCGTGATATGGCCAGCCTGGCCGGATCGGGGCAAATCTCATTGATCTCGATCAATGCCCAATAGCTCAAACCCTGGTCATGTTTTAAAAGAAAGGATTGCCATCGAGCGGAAATTCGACAGGGAAGAGCCCTGGATATTTTACTTTTCCGCTCGCTTCTGGGCAGGAGGTACGTCTGCGCCGTATGTTTCAAGTGGCAGTGCTAGCTCTCGGCCGTGCTCGTGTTCCCAAATCTGCGGATGCCGCTGTGGGCAAATCCCATGCCGTTTGCTGATCGCGCCGAAGCCGGGCAGTTGCTTGCCAAGCGGTTGTTGCACCTCAAGGATCACCATCCGGTCGTCCTCGCTTTGCCACGCGGCGGCGTAGCGGTGGGCTACGAAATTGCGCGCGTGCTCGCCGCCCCCCTTGACCTTGTGCTGGTGCGCAAGATCGGCGCGCCCGGGCAGCCCGAGCTTGCCATTGGTGCGGTCGCGGATGGCGAGCAACCCGAACTTGTTACAGATCCGGAGATTTTGTCATGGCTCGCAGTGGGATCTGAATACATCGAGGCAAGCAAAACGCAGGAATTGGCCGAGATCGAGCGGCGCCGGAAACTCTATTACGGCGACCGCTCGCCGGTTGATATCCGTGGCCGAACGGCGATCCTGGTTGATGACGGCATTGCGACGGGAGCCACGATGTTGGCCGCTCTTCGTGCCGTCCGTCGGCGCCGGCCCGCGCGCGTGGTCGTGGCCGTGCCGGTAGCGCCGGAAAGCTCGCTCGAGAGGTTGCGCAACGAAGCAGACGAAGTGGTCTGCCTCGATACGCCGACCGAGTTCATGGCTGTCGGCCAATTTTACTATCGCTTTCCCCAATTGCGAGACACGGAAGTCATTCAATTGCTCGCGGATGCGCGGAAATTCGCTGTGACGGAGCAAAAAGAAAGAGAACAGCATTAACCGGATAGAATGCGACACTCTCCATTAGCAGGCCAAGCAGGGCAGATGCCGGCAATGATCCCCGAGAAAACAACCGAAAGCGCGTGGAACGTTGTCGTAACTATTGCAGAAAATGCATTTCGCGATGCCCATCGCTTGCTCAGCCGTTGGGGCCGGGTGATGCGCACCAGTTTCTACAACGTGCTTGCGGTGCAGGTGAAAGACCCGCATCTGTTCCTAACAGAATTCGCTGCTGCTGTGGCCAATGCACCTCACTTGCTCAACATTATCTCCCGCGTGGTGCCCGCGCATCATACATTCCACTTTCTCACTCGCGAAGAATTCGAACAAAAGGTGCGCGACATCGTGTTGAAATGGTTGCCGGAGCTTGCAGGTGCAAGCTTCCATGTTCGCATCCGTCGCCGCGGGGGAAAGAGGGTGCTTTCGCCCCGCGCGACCGAGCGTTTTCTGGATGAAATGCTGCTTCGGGCGCTAGAGGCGCAGGGCACGCCCGGTCGCATTAATTTCGACGATCCCGATAGGATCATCCAAATTGAAACCATCAATGACCGTGCCGGCGTGTCGCTTTGGAGCCGCGAGCACCGGCTCAATTATCCTTTTCTCGGCATCGATTAGCGGGAATTCCCGGTATTTTTTTTACAATCGAGGTTGATATCAAAGCGCCCGTGCAGGGCGCTGGCGGAACTTCAGTATCCAAGATAAGATAGAGCTGTTACGCCAAGCAAAAACGGCCGACAGATAAAACAATGCGCCCGAGTATTCATTGCGAGCTTGTCAACGGCCCGTTCGGAGATCCGGCCGTCTACGCCGATATCATGTTTGAGCGGCGCGCCTTGCTCTTCGATCTCGGGGATATCAGAGAGCTTCCGCCGCGAAAGCTCCTTCGTGTCACTCACGTATTCGTCAGCCATACCCATATGGATCATTTCTCCGGTTTCGACCATCTGCTGCGATTGATGCTCGGTCGCGAGAAAACAATCGCCCTCTACGGTCCTGCCGGATTCATCGACAAAGTGGGACACAAGCTGCAAGCTTACACCTGGAATGTCATACAAAACTATGCCGGAAACCTCGTCTTTGACGTCTATGAGGTGCATGATAACGGAACCCTACGCAATGCACGTTTTCGTTCGCTCAGCGTCTTCCAGCCCGAGTTGCAACCCGATCTTCACATAAAAGACGATGAATTGACGTCATGCGGTGCGTTCAAAATACGCTGCGCGGTCTTGGATCACGGGATCCCTTGCCTCGGCTTCGCACTCGAAGAAGCTGCCCACGTGAATGTTTGGAAAACCAAGCTTGATCAACTCGGCCTTGCCGTAGGCCCCTGGTTGCGTGATTTGAAACACGCCGTTTTGACCGGAGCGCCCATGAACACCCCGATTCGGGCATTGAAGCGTAGCGCCGACGGCGTGACGCCGGTGACATTGCCTTTTCGTGATTTGTGCGGCCTCGTTCAGATCACCGCAGGGCAAAAAATCGCCTATATTGTCGATGTGCGCTATCATCCCTCAAATGCCGAGCGCATTCAGCATTTGGCATTCGGAGCGGATCTTTTATTTATTGAGAGCCCGTTCCTGGAAGCCGATTCGGCGCACGCGGCCCGGAAAAACCACTTGACAGCCCTTCAGGCCGGGACGCTTGCGGCGCACGCGCAGGTGAAACAGTTTCTACCCTTTCACTTTTCCCCACGTTACGCAGACCGCGGGGAGGCATTGCTGGAGGAAGCGATACGTGCTTTCTCCGGGGCGCTGAAGAATGCGGCTATCGCGGATGGATAACGGATCACGCATGAGCATCCTCCTGGGCATGGGGTCGGGAAGAACCTCCGCCCTCTCCCCGCCGGCCTATTCTCCCGCCGGTGCGCGGTTCCGCTTCATGCCGCTGAAAGCCGGGCCGGCCGGGACCGAGGCGGCAAACTTCCCTGCCCTTCACTGCAGAAATCGCGTTGACAAAGATCGTATGGCTCGCTAGCACCAAATATGGTGTCTGTTTCCGATTCTCGCCCTACCATTAGGGTCCGTGGTCGTTCCTTTATGGCGCTGGTGCTGACGCCAGAACAGCCGCTTGCGGACTGGTTGGCCGCGCTTGACGCCCAAATCGCCCGCGCCCCCGCTTTTTTTGACTCACGCCCCGTGTTGCTTGATCTTGCGGCCCTTCCGCGCGAGCAGCCCGACGTTGCCGGCCTTATTGCGAAGCTCGCCGAACGCGGCATTCGCATCATCGGCACGGAAGGGGCACACCCCTCCTGGAAAGGCGTGGAGAAATGGGGCGGGCCGATTACCGGCGGCAAAGGCGGCAGGCCGGTGGAAGTTCCCGATGAGCGCATTTCCGGCGTTCTTCCCCCCCAGGCCGCGGAGCCTGCTTCGCTCATCATCGAGCAGCCTGTCCGCTCCGGCCAGTCCATTGTGCACGAGGCAGGCGATATAACCATCATCGGGGCGGTGGCTTGGGGCGCGGAAATCATCGCCGGCGGCTCGATCCATGTCTACGGAGCGTTGCGCGGCCGTGCCATAGCCGGTTTTTCCGGGAATAAAGGCGCGCGTATCTTTTGCCGCAAGCTGGAAGCCGAGCTGCTGGCAATCGACGGCTTCTATAAAACCGCCGAAGATATGGACCGGGCGCTCTTCGGCCGCGCCGTGCAGGCCTGGCTCGATGGCGAAGCTTTGATGATGGCAGCATTGGACTGAGGGAAGGAGAGAAGCGATGGCGCAAGTCGTGGTTGTGACCTCCGGCAAGGGCGGCGTCGGCAAGACGACCTCGACGGCCGCCCTTGGGGCCGCCCTGGCACAAGGCGGCGAAAATGTAGTCGTGGTTGATTTCGACGTGGGCCTCCGCAACCTCGACCTAGTGATGGGGGCCGAACGACGTGTTGTTTTCGATCTCATCAACGTGATCCACGGCGAGGCGAAACTCACCCAGGCGCTGATCCGCGACAAACGGTTGGAAAATCTTGCGCTTCTCCCCGCTTCTCAAACTCGCGACAAGGAGGCGCTGACCCCCGAAGGGGTGGAGCGTGTCATCGGCGAGTTACGCACAAAGTTTGACTGGATCATATGCGATAGTCCCGCCGGGATCGAGCGTGGCGCCACCATGGCGATGCGGTATGCGGATATCGCCATTGTGGTCACCAACGCCGAAGTTTCTTCGGTGCGCGATTCGGATCGGATTATCGGCCTTCTCGATGCGAAAACCGAAAAGGCGGAGCGCGGGCAGAAAATGCCCAAGCACTTGTTGCTCACCCGCTATGATCCCGCCCGGGCCGCCCGCGGAGAAATGTTGAAGACCGAGGATGTGCTTGAGATTCTTTCAATCCCGCTGCTCGGCATCATTCCCGAAAGCCAGGACGTGCTGAAAGCGTCCAATCTCGGCTCGCCGGTGACTTTAAGCAGCCCGAACTCAGCGGTTGCGCGCGCGTATGTCGAAGCATCCCGGCGATTGAAGGGAGAACAAATTAAGCTCACTTTGCCAGCCGAGGCGAGACGTGGCCTGATCGGCAAGCTCTTCGGACGGAGGGCTATCGCATGAACTTGCTCGCTTTTTTCCGTCGTCGTGACTCAGCGCCGGTGGCACGCGAGCGTCTGCAGGTGTTACTCGCGCATGAGCGTGCGGTACTTGGCGGCTCCGATCTTATTTCTGTGCTGCAGGAGGAGATTCTGGCGGTCATCGCGCGGCATGTCACGGTGGATCGCGACAAGGTCCAGATCAGACTTGATCGCGGCGATCTTGTCTCGACGTTGGAGGTCGATGTCGAAGTGCCGAGCACGCTTCCGAACGCACCGCGCACGGCCCATGCACGGGCTTGACGCTTCGCCTCCGGCGCGGCCGAGAAAAAGCCGGAAGATGCGCGATCTTATCCTTTGATGCAGATAACAGGTCGCAGCCGCGCCACACGGCGCGCAAGCCCCGCACGTTCCGCGGCATAGACCACCTCGCCCACATCTTTGTAAGCGCCGGGGGCTTCCTCTGCCACGCCGCGCAGAGACGGTGAGCGCACCAAAATTCCCCGCGAGGCAAGTTCATCCACAATCTGCCGCCCGCTCCACGTCCTTGCGGCAGCGTAGCGGGACATCGCGCGTCCGGCACCATGGCAGGCCGAGGAAAAAGCCAGCTTTTCGGAGCCCTCTACACCCACAAGGATGTAAGAGGCGGTGCCCATACTGCCGCCGATCAGAACCGGCTGGCCGACATCTCTGAGCTCGGTCGGCAATGCCGGATGCCCGGGGCCGAAGGCCCGCGTCGCCCCCTTGCGGTGCACATAGAGTTCCCGAAGTTTTCCGTTCACTTGGTGCTCTTCGACCTTGCAGGTGTTGTGCGAGACATCAAAGAGAAGCGGCACCGTTGCCTCAGGAAAAAAATGTTTGAGCGTACGGCGGGCGAAATGGCCAAGGATCTCCCGATTGGCGAGAGCGCAATTGATCGCGGCCCGCATGGCGCCGAGATAGCGCTGCCCGACCTCTGAAAGAATAGGCGCGCACGCCAACTCGCGATCCGGCAGTACGAGTCCCGCGGCTTGCGCGGCGGTAACCATCTCCTTCAGGAATTCGGTTCCGATCTGGTGCCCCAAGCCGCGCGAGCCGCAATGGATCGTCACCACAACTTCCCCAAGCGCAAGCCGAAAGGCATCGGCAACGACAGGGGCAAAAATCTCGTCGATCACTTGGATTTCCAGATAATGGTTGCCGGAACCGAGCGTGCCCATTTCATGCCGTTGGCGCTCTTTGGCGCGCGCAGAAACAAATTCCGGTCGCGCTCCTTCCATTCGCCCGGCCTCTTCAATTCGGCCCAAATCCTCAGGTTCACCCCAGCCGCGCTCCACGGCCCAGGCCGCACCGCCGGTTAACATCGCATCCATTTCCCGAGCATCAAGCGTAATCGCGCCTTCGCTGCCAAGGCCGGCAGGAATGGCCCGGGCGAGTGAATCGGCAAGCGCTACTTTGACGCGCTCGACTTCCGCAAGCGGAATTCCCGTCGTCATGGTGCGCACGCCGCAGGAGATGTCGAAACCCACACCGCCGGCCGAGACAACGCCGCCCTGTTCTGCGTCAAAAGCGGCGACCCCGCCGATGGGAAAGCCGTAACCCCAATGCGCATCGGGCATCACGAAACTCGCCCCGACAATACCGGGCAATGATGCCACGTTGCTGGCCTGCTCCGCCACCTTATCATCCATTCCTCGAATCAGCGCCTCATCGGCATAGATAACGGCCGGCACGCGCATCGCTCCCGTGGGCTCGATTTGCCATGTCACATCGTTGAGCTTCGTCAGACGTGCAGGATCCATGGTTCGTGCCCCTTGTTCCTCTCCGCTCAGACATCGATCACGCAAGCAGCGATCCAACGCCCATCGGGCGTACGAGCAACACGGAGCGCGGTGTAAGTCGCTCCTTTCGGCTCCACAGCGGGGAGATGCCGAGCGACATCCAGCTTCTCCCCCCACATCCTCCCCGCCAAGCATTGTGTGCCGTCGAAAGTTACTTCAAAGCGGCCGAACACCATGCTTCGTGTCGCCATCTCAAAAATAATAGCGTTGAGCCATTCCACCAGAAGAAGCTCAAGCTCGGGTGCGGTACGAACGATCTTGACCTCCTCCAAGGGGCGGACTTCTTGATCCGTCACAATCCGCGTAAGCGCCAAGGCCGCTTGCTCGAAAGCCTTCTCCGGGCTCGGTCCCCAGCCGCGCACACCGATATCGGCATCATGTGCAAAATGTTCCCAGCCCGTTTCCGAAGGCGGATTTGCTTGCTCTGCTCCGACGTTTTCTGCTGGGCTCATCGCTGACTTCCGAGCATTTATCCAGATTGGCGTTTACCGCGCATCGTGTAGAAAATCCTTGATCCCGCTCAATACAGCGAAAAGCTCGCTCGCGGTGGAAAGATTTCAACCAGCGGTTTCGTTGAATTTCGCATAGGAAGGCAGAGCAGCCGATGCAACGGCATCATCCTTTTTATACAATCGGCCATTCTCGCCGATCGGTGGAAGAGCTCGCGAGCTTGCTTCGCGAAGCAGGTGTGACTCTTCTCGTCGACGTTCGGACAATCCCCCGTTCGCGCACCAATCCGCAGTTCAACGCCGATACGCTTCCCGACGCACTGATCCCCTACGGGATCGGGTATCGTCATATCCGCAAACTCGGCGGCCTGCGAAGCCCGCGAAAAGATCGGCAGCCTTCGCCCAACACATTTTGGAAGAACGAGAGTTTTCGCAACTATGCCGACTATACGGCCACATCGGATTTTCGCGAGGGGCTGGCGGAACTGCGCGAACTCGGCCGCAGCCATACCTCTGCCATCATGTGCGCAGAGGCGCTTTGGTGGCGCTGTCATCGCCGTATCATTGCGGATTACTTGCTCGTGCTTGGCGAAGATGTCTTTCATATCATGGCGCCGGGAAAGATCGAGCGCGCAAGCCTCACCCCCACAGCGGTTCGGGAACCGGACGGCAGTTTAGTCTACCCCGCATAGTCTCTGAACGATACCGCCGATAGCCTGCAAGACGATCCCCGGCACACGGATGGCGCTCGGCGCGAATGAAAAAGCAACAATCGGGTAGCATGTGCCCGCATTGTGGCCGATATTTCGCAGCATGACTGAAACACCCGTGCAGAATGGCGGCCGGCGCCTCGAGAAACTCGATCCCGCAACCTGTTGGGCCGCTCTTTGTGCCCGCGATGCGCGTTACGATGGCAGATTCGTCTATACCGTGAAAACAACGGGTGTCTATTGTCGGCCCTCCTGCCGTTCTCGGCTGCCGCGGTTCGAGAATGTTAGCTTTTTTCCCACCCCCGCCGAGGCCGAAAAAGCAGGGTTCCGGCCTTGTAAACGCTGCCGCCCGGCCGAACCCTCGCCGGTGGAACGCCACCGCCGCGCCATCGAGCGCGCCTGCGCGCTCATCCGCGACGCAGAGGCCGCGCTTGATCTCTCTCAACTTGCCGCTGCCGTGGGCATGAGCCGCCATCATTTCCACCGTGTTTTCACTGAGATCGTGGGCTCTACGCCGGGGGCCTATCTGCGCACCCATCGGTTGCGGCGTCTCGCGACGGAATTGGAGAGCGGCGTGCCCGTAGCCGAGGCGGTCTATGCCGCCGGTTTCACCTCGAGCTCGCGCGCGTATGCCGCAGCCCCGGGGGGCCTGGGAATGACGCCGGGCGCCAGGCGCCGCGGCGGCGCCGGACAAATCATCCGCTACGCGACTGCCCGAACTTGGATCGGCTGGGTCATCCTTGCGGTAAGCGCGCGCGGGGTCTGCGCTGTCGCCTTCGGAGACGACCCGGAATCCCTTGTTGCCGATTTGCGCCGACGCTTCGCATCGGCCACCCTCATCGAAGACCGGGAAGATTTGCATTCCTGGATGCAAAAGCTCGTCGATTATTTGGCCGCACCGGGGGCAAGAGCGCTTGATTTGCCGCTCGATATTCAGGGCACTGCGTTTCAGGCGCGCGTTTGGCAGGCGCTTCGAAAAATCCCACCCGGGCAGACTGTCAGCTACGCCGATATCGCCGCCGCGCTCGGCCAGCCGAATGCCGTTCGCGCCGTGGCGCGGGCGTGTGCCAGCAACCCCATCGCACTCTTTATCCCCTGCCATCGTGCGGTGCGGTCCGACGGAGGGCTTGCGGGATATCGATGGGGCGTGGAACGCAAACGCGCCCTGCTCGCAGCGGAAAAGCGCAGCGCTGAGAAGGCGCCGAAGAAAAAAGATCCGGCCTAAACCCCCCGCCGCCCTGTTGTTGTTGCCTGGAAGTCTCGACGCGATGCGCATCAAAGGCGCCGAAAACGATCCTGTTTGCTCAGGGCTTTGCCGTCATTGATGCAGAAGCTCCGATATAGAGGCGCACGAAGAGGAACGGCGGTTCCTATTGTCGCTGGTCGTTGTGGAGCCTTAATGGAATGTGCTAGGCTTGCCGCATCTCGAGAAGCTCCCGGGCCTTCGATGGAAGCTCCAGAACCTGGAGCGACTACGAGAGACGGATGCCAAGAAGTTTGGCGAGCAAACCGACGTACTCGCGCGAATACGAGATTGGTGGCTTGGACGACAGAGCTTATTGGCGCGATTATGGGGAGGGCGACGTGCGCAGATCGCGAGATATCACCCAGAAGGGGCGCATTGCAGCGAAATCCTTGGTGAACCGGCTAACGGGATTTTCTCTGCCATTTTTCGGCGTCCAATGGACACCTCCTGCCGACGAGCGGGAAATCGTGAGACGTCTTCTCACTGCCCTCGAAGATCGCCGTGTCCTGTTCGCCCCGTATCACCTGGAAGTCGTGTCCCAGGTCACGTCCTCCGTGCTGCAAATGCGGAAGATATTGACGAAGACCTTGCAGGCTTTGCCCGAGACATCGCACGCAGCGGGATCGATCCGCGCAATGCGCGCAGCGTGTCGTCGTTTCCTCGAGGAGCCGATGCCTGACTTTCGCAACATCATGCGATGGAGGCCCAGGGGCGATGAGGAAGGGGACCCGTCATTTTTCGTCGCATTGGGCCAGCTGCGAGCAACGTTCGGCACGCACATCGCGGCCCTCGCATATCAGTACGGCCTGGATGTCGAGCCAGACCTGGCGTCGATCCTTCCACCGGCGGACAAACCGTGACAGGGCGGATTCCCAAAAACCGGCGCGCAACCCGCGACGGCACTGAACCCACCCGCCATCCCGTAGCCATCTCTGTGCAAACGTGTATCCATTGGTTACACTGCCGGCATGGCAGGCAAAGACGCCGGGCTTCGCATAAGGGTTGAGCGCGGGCTGCGTGACGATTTCCTTAAGATCTGTCGCGCACAGGATAGGCCGGCGGCTCAGGTGATACGGGAGTTCATGCGGCGATACGTCTCCGAGAACGAGGCCGACGAAGATAACCATACCTACCAGGGCCGCCTGTTCTGGCCCGCCGCCTTCCGTGACGAAGTCCTCGCCCGCCTTCTCGCCCTCAACTCCGAATGCCACGCCGAGGAGGTCCGCCTCGGCATTGCCCCCGGGATAAAGGGGGAGCCCCAGGAGAGCGAGGAAAATGAGGACGAAACCGAGAGCGAGGCGGCCGTGTGAACGAACCTCTCGGCATTTCCCTGTGAATTAACGCAATTTGGGTTGTCCAATAGAGAGAACAAATATAGAATATTGCCATGCCGGACGTGAAGCGTCAGCGGGTCCGCGATCCGCTTCATAATTTGATCGAGTTCAACGAGGGCAACCCGTTCGAGCGAATGCTATGGCGGGTGGTCAAGACGGCGCCGTTCCAGAGGCTTCGCCGTATCCGCCAGCTCGGCTTAAGCGATTTCGTCTATCCGGGCGCGACCCACTCGCGCTTTATCCATTCGCTTGGCGTCTTTCACACCGCACGCCAGCTCATGCGCATCGTGCAGCGGTACGTGCCCGACCAACCTGAAGAGCACATCAGTGCGGAGGCCGCGCTTGCGGCAGCGCTGCTCCACGACGTTGGCCACGGGCCCTTAAGCCACGCGTTCGAGCCGTTGGGGAAGAGCTTCGGTTGGAAACTGGTTGGAGAGCACGAGAATTACACCGAGGCGCTGATCCGGTCGACCGAGCGCGGAGCCATTGGAGAGATCCTGAACAACTACCATGAGGGATTTGCTGACATGGTGGCGGACATCATTCGCGGCGGCCCGGCCACGGTGTATCGCTCGGTCGTATCAAGCCAGTTCGACGCCGACCGTCTCGATTATGTTCGCCGGGACCGGCTGATGTCGGGCACGCATCTCGCTGGTGTCGATTTCGAGTGGCTGATAGCGAACCTCGAAATCGGCGAGCTGCAGCCGGACAACAGCGGCGTGCGGCGAAAGACGTTCGTCCTCGGCCCGAAAGCAGTCTACGCAGCGGAAAGCTTTATCACCAGCGTCTTCCAGATGTATCCGACAGTGTATTTTCACAAGACGACGCGCGGTGCCGAGAAGCTTGCTCAGGCGATGCTACAGGAAGTGGCGAAGCTCGTCGCCGATGGCTGTGTGGCTGCCACCGGCCTGCCGGAGAACCACCCGTTAACGAAGTTTTTCAAAGAGCCTGAGAACCTCGCAGTGCTCTCCGAGCTTGATGATTCAGTCGTTCTCGGCGCGTTACCGCTACTCCGCCAATCGGACGATAAGCTTGTGAAAGACTTTGCGACCCGACTGCAAACGCGAAGGCTGTTCAAGGCGATGGATCTCGGCGTCTTGATCATTAAAGCGATCGCAGATCAAGCCGGCCGCTACGATGAGCACGCTTTTCTGCGAATGCAGGGAGACATAACCCAGCGGATCGAAGACTGGCTGGCACAAGCCGATCACCGGGGACGCATCCTTCTCGACACGGCAACGCGCAAACCGTACAAGCCAATCGAGGAAGAGGGGCCAATGAATCAAATCTGGATACACGACGGAGGCAAGCTTGTCGACATCAGGGACCGCTCTCCGGCCGTGGCAGCCACCGGCGTCTTCCGCGCCTTCCGAGCCTATGTTGCGGAACAGGATGACGAAGCGCGAAAGTTTGTCGAAGAGACCACCGCCAACGCAATCAAGGGAGCATGACCATGTCCGAAATGCCAAAGAGCTTGCGGGACCGGTTGAACCCTATTGCCCAGGTCATCAGGGACGCAGGAGGAGAAATCGTCGGCCGCACCAAGTTGCAGAAGACGGTTTATCTGCTGACGCTCGCGGGATTCGAAAAGCAGTTTCGCTTCGGCTACAAGCACTATGGGCCTTTCAGCGAAGCGTTGGCCGATGCGACCGATCTTGCTGTAGCATTCGGTCTGATTTTCGAGCACCAACAGCAGGCTGCATGGGGGGGAACGTATTCCGTTTACACCGCTCCACCGGGTGAACAATCCGCGCAGCCGAGTCGGATTCGCCTGACACAGGCGGCGGCGCAATCGGATGCCGTTCTGTTGGAATTGGCGGCCACCGCCGCTTATTTGGCGCAGGAAGGCAAGCCTCGGCCATGGGCTGAAACCGCCCGCCGCAAACCCGACAAGGCTGCGAACGGTCGGCTGGATCGCGCGAAAGAACTGTACGCCCAGTTGCGTGAAGCGTCAGACAACGCGCTACCGGAAATTAGACTCGAATGATTTAGCAATTTTTAATTTCGCAACAAAATCTTGCAATAACGATTTCGCAAGAGTATATCTGCCTCCGCGACCCGGAGGCGCTATGTTTAACCCGTTGATCGGACGCCGTTTGAGGGCCCTGCGAGAGGAAAAGAAGCTTTCCCAGGACGAGCTCGCGCGCATTTTCGGCTTCAAGGATCGGCAGACGGTTTCCGCCATCGAGACCGGCGAGCGTCGCCTCACGGCAGACGAGTTGTTGCGTGCCGTCAAGAAGCTTGGCGTGTCGCTGGACTATTTCACCGATCCGTTCCGTCTCGTCGGCGAAGTCCGTTTCAATTGGCGCCAGAGCGGCGTGCCGACCCAGGATCTCGGCGCCTATGAGCGGGTCGCTGGCCAAATCATTGCCGCCTACCGCACGCTCCGGACAGAAGTGGGCGAGAAGCCGCCTCTGGTACGCCACTCGCTGCGGCTTACCAAATACTTGCGCTTCGAGGATGCGGCCGAAGCCGGCGAGCGCTTTGCTGCCGAGCACCAACTCGGCGACGTTCCGGCAGAGCGGCTTGCCGAGGTTATGGAGCGCGACCTCGACATTCTTGTGCTAATGGTCACGCCAAGCGCTGCCGGCGTTTCCGGCGCGGCCTGCCGCCTGCCCGATCTCGACGTCGTGCTTATCAATCGCGACGAGGTGCCCGGTCGCCGGCACTTCGATCTTGCGCACGAGCTTTTCCACATCCTGACGTGGGATGCGATGCCCCCAGGGCATGTTGAAGACGCGACCGAAGCCGGTGGCGCAACCCGTGTGGAGCAGCTCGCCAATTCTTTCGCCTCGGCCTTGCTGATGCCGGCGCGCGTCGTCATGGCCGCTGCCGAATGGCGCACGCTTCGCGGCGATAGGCTGATCGAGCAACTCAACGCGACGGCCGATCGCCTGGAAGTCACATCCACGGCCCTGTTGTGGCGGCTGGTTTCCCTCGGCCTTCTCGAAAAGGCCAAAGCGCGGGCGGTGCCAGCCTATGCCATTCGCAACAACGGCCATCCCACAGAACCTTCTGCCGACGACCACTCGGCCCAGAAGCCACCATTGTTTTCGAAGCGCTTTGTGGAAACTGTGGCTCGCGCCGTGGAGGAGGGACGTGTCTCGATGCGCAAAATCGCTGGCGCACTCGGGCTTTCTGTCGATGACTTAGGCGATCTCTTTGCCGCGCACGGCGTCCCGGTGCCTTACGAACTGTGAGGCTCCGGTGGCGCGCTTGCGGGGGGCCGTTCTCGTGGACACGAACGTGATCATCGAGGCGTGGCGCATCGACGCATGGCGGGCGCTCGCCGGCGGCTATGTACTGGAGACGGTGGAGAAGTGCGTGATTGAGACCCAGACCGGCCACCAGAACCGTCGGCCGGAGCAGCAGATCGACCAGAATACTCTCCTTGCAGGACTTAAAGCGGTCCACAAGGTCTCGGATGCCGAGCGCGCCGCAGCTTTCATCCGCGACAGCGAAATCGCCACGCTCGATGAGGGTGAGAAGGCGCTTTGGGCACATGCGCTCGCCCGTTCCGATGCCTGGGTGCTCTGTGGCCCCGACAAGGCAAGCCTGCGCATCGGTGTACGATTCAATCTTCGCGAACGGCTCGTTTCCCTTGAACGCCTTCTCGACGACGCCGGATTTCGTCCGAGGACGCCGCTCAAAAGCGCCTATCGTCAGAATTGGCTGAGTCACACACTGGTCGAGCTCGCGCGGCGCGAAGGGAAGATCGCATGACCCTGCCAACCGCAACCGATGTCCGAGCACGCCTCATCGAGACATTGCGCCGTGACCTGATCGGCCCCGGCCCGTAGGATGCGGACCTTGCGCGTGAGCGCCTGAAGGAGAGACCCTCGGGCTGGTACGTCACCGGCTACCTCGCGCCCGTGCCGGAGCCTAGCGGACCGTCTGCGGAGATTCCGGAAAAGGGCGAACCGTTTGAAGAGGGCCACCCGCTCGTCGGTGACGACCTTGGCGGTGATAGCGAGACAGGCTCTGCGCGCGCCTGACACGGGCCGGCAGCGCATGGCTTGGTATCCATTTGGTATGCGGAGGTATGTTTACAGCAGCGAAACGAACGGATAACCCATTGATATGACTTGGCGCGCCCGAGAGGATTCGAACCCCTAACCCCCAGATCCGTAGTCTGGTGCTCTATCCAATTGAGCTACGGGCGCAGCCGCTCGGGGCATTTAACGAAAGCTCCCGCCCCCGGCAAGGCCCCCTACGCGCTTTTCCGCCTCCCCGTGCCTAAAGCCCGACAATGTTGCCTTCTTTATCCAGCCCGATCGCCTCTGCGGCAGGATGGCGCGGCAGCGCCGGCATCGTCAGAATTTCTCCGCAAATCGCCACAACAAAGCCGGCCCCGGCACTCAGGTAAACATCCCTCACCGGCAGGATATGCCCTTCCGGCGCGCCGAGCACCGCCGGATCCGCGGTGAAACTATACTGTGTCTTCGCAATGCATACCGGGAATGCGCCGTAGCCCGCCTCCTCGAACATTTCCAAACGGCGGCGCACCACCGACGGAATGAAAACCTCGCCGGCCCGATAAATCTCGCGGGCAATGGTGCGAATTTTCTCCGCAAGCGGCAAGCTATCGGCATAGAGCGGGCGGAAGCGGCTCGGGCGTGTCTCCATCGTCCGCATCACCGCGCGCGCCAGCGCCTCGGCCCCCTTGGCGCCATCCGCCCAATGGGTGCAGCGCACAACCTCAATGCCGCGATCCGCCAGGCGCTCCACCACAGCGCCCATTTCCGCCGCCGTGTCGGAAGGAAAGGCGTTGATCGCCACCAACACCGGCAAGCCGAACTTCTGCATGTTCTCGACGTGGCGCTCGAGATTAGGCAGGCCCCGTGTCACGGCCTCCACATCTTCCTTATCCAGCGCGGCTTTCACGACCCCGCCTTGCATTTTCAAGGCCCGAATGGTGGCCACGACAACCGCACAGTCGGGCCGAATGTTCCCCGTTCGCGCTTTGATGTTCAGAAACTTCTCGCCGCCGAGATCGGCGCCGAACCCGGCTTCGGTCACCACCACATCGGCAAGTTTCAGGCCAAGCTGTGTCGCAATCAATGAGTTACAGCCATGGGCGATATTCCCGAACGGTCCGCCATGCACCAAGGCCGGGGAACCGCCCAGCGTCTGTACCAGATTGGGCATGAAGGCATCCCGCAAAAGCGCCGCCATCGCACCCTCGGCCCGAAGCTCACGCGCGGTGACAAAGCTGCCATCTCGCCGCTGCCCCGCCAGCATGCGCCCAAGCCGCTCCTGCAAATCGGCAAGATCGCGGGCAAGGCAGAACACCGCCATAACTTCCGAAGCGGCAGTGATATTGAACCCCTCCTCGCGCGGAACTCCCCCGTTCGCCCCGCCCAAGCCAATGGCCATGTGGCGCAAAGCCCGATCGTTCACATCCAAAGCCCGCCGCCAGGAAATGCGCCGCGGGTCCAGCCCGAGCGCATTATCCCAGTGCAGATGGTTATCGATCATTGCCGCAAACACATTGTTCGCCGCAGCGATGGCGTGAAAATCGCCAGTGAAATGCAGGTTGATATCATCGGGCGGCGCCACTTGCGCATAACCGCCGCCGGTTGCCCCTCCCTTCTGCCCAAAGCACGGGCCGAGACTCGGCTCGCGAAGGCAAATCACGGTGCGTTGCCCAATTGCGTTGAGCGCATCCCCAAGCCCGATCGCGGTGGTCGTTTTGCCTTCGCCCGCGGGGGTTGGGCTCATGCCCACCATCAGCACCAACCGGGCATCCGGACGGGCTTTGAGGGAGCGAATGAAGTCGAACCGAATTTTGGCTTTATACCGCCCGTAAAGCTCCAGCGCCTCGGACGGAATGCCGGCACGCGCAGCAATCTCTTGAATGGGCAGAAGCTGCGCCCGCCTGGCAATTTCCCGATCAATGCTCACGATACAAGCTTATCCGGACTAAAACCGTTCAACCCAAGGGCGCAGTTCGATTTCCCAGCTCCAGGCGCTGCGGGGCTGGCACAGAATATGCCAATATGTCGCAGCAATCGCCTCGGGATCCAGCATGCTGTCCGGAGCATCGGCAGGCTCAACCCGGCCCGGGTTCCGAATGGCCCCGTCGATAACGACATGAACCACATGAATGCCCTGCGGAGAGAGCTCGCGGGCAAGGCTTTGCGCGAGGCCCCGCAGCGCAAACTTTCCCATGGCAAAAGGGGACGACTGCGGGTAGCCCTTCACGCTCGCGGAAGCCCCGGAAAACGCGATGGCTCCGAACCGCGCGGGCAACATCCGCCGTGCAGCCTGCTGCGCGACGAGGAAACCCCCATAGGCGCATGAAGCCAGCACCGCCGCAACCGAAGCAGGGTCGAGCTCTTCGATTCTCCCTCTGACCCGCTGGCCGGCGTTGTAGACCACCAAATCCGGGCGTAACCCCGCCTGGTCCAAGGATGCAAACAACGCCGCCACGGCGTTCGGCTCGGTGGCATCGCAGGCAAAAGCCTGCGCCCCGGTTTCTTCCAGGACCGGGGCGAGTTTTTCGATAGTGCGCGCAGCCAGCGCAACGCGAAGGCCTTCTTGCGCGAAACGTCGCGCGAGCGAGGCGCTGAGCCCGGAGCCAGCGCCTACAATCAGAGCGTTGGTATACCCGGCCGGGTTGGCCATCGGCTTTTCCCCCTCTTGGTTTCGAACGTCCTTTATTATTCCGGCAAAGCGCAGCCTGCTATACCAGGTTCGCGCCGGAGACCGCACCGAAGATGCCAAGCGCCGCGGTGAGAGCGGCAAGAACCACCACCAGCCAGAGATACCAGCCCCTCAGGCGCACGCCGCGCGGCAACACCCGCACAGCGAGCGCGATCAGAAACCCGAGCACCAGCGGCAAAAGCAGCGCATTCATCACCTCGACGCCGATGTTCAGGGCTACCAAGTTCGGGGCCCAATACACTACGGCGGCACCCAGAATGGTGCAGAACGCATAAACGCCGTAGAACCAGCCGGCTTCCAGCGGATGGGCTTCCAGAGTGTGGTTGAAGCCGGTCACCTCGCCCAAGCCCCACGCCAACGCAAGTGAGGCCACCACCGCCGCCACCATCGCCGCCCCCAGCACCCCAAGCCCGAAAACAATCCGCGCTGTCGGCGCACCCAAAAACGGCGTCAGCGCCTGGCTGATCTCGCCCACGGAATTTAAGCTGCGAGAGGGGTCATTCCGCCCGATGGTCGCGGCGGCGGCAACCAAAACCGCCGCCATAATCAGTTGCGTGAGCACCGAGCCGATCGCCGTATCAAGCCGCGCCGCGCGAAGATGTTCAGGCCCCAATTTCTTATCGGTAATGGCCGACTGCTGGTAGAAAATCATCCACGGCATGATCACCGCGCCGATATTGGCCGCAAGCAAATACCAATAATCATGCCGGCCAAAGGGAATATCGAAGGTTCCCGCCCACACCTCCGGCCATTCGGGCCGCGCTTGCCAGGCTACCCCGAAAAAAGCCAGCTCGAACAGGCCAAGCAGGATCGCCGCCCGTTCGACACGGCGGTAGGAGCCGGTGACGACAACGGCAAGCAACGCCAGCACCGCAAGCAAAAGGCTCGCCCCGCGCGGAATCCCAAAGAGCTCGCCCACCCCGACGACGCCGGAAAACTCGGTAACCAGTGCGCCGATCACCGCAACCGCAAGCCCGCCCACCGAAAGCGCAGCCCAGCCCCGGCCAAAATAAGCAAGAATAAGCTCGCCATGCCCGCGGCCGGTAAAAATGCCCAAGCGAACGGTCAGCTCTTGTACAATATAGAGCAGCGGGATCAGCAGGAATTGTGCCAGCAAGAGCCGATAGCCCCACTGCACGCCGCTTTGCCCCGCTGTGACGATGCTGCCGACATCCGTATCCGCAAGCATCACCGCAAGCCCCGGCCCCATAACGGCGAGAAAGTGCACAAGAGCGCCTCGGACACGCGGCGCCGCCAACACTTCCGCGGCCAGAGGCTCGCCTTCGCGAAGCCCGCTTTGGCGGGCAAAAAAAGGTTGGCTGAATTCGTCCATTGTTCCGCCGTTCCTGTTGCTTGCCTTAATCTCGTCGCCGGTTCCGTTGCTATTGCAATTGAATTGCATTTGCAACTCGGAAAACTCTATACGCGGTTTGTTTGTTGAGCAACCCGACATGTTCGACATTGATTTCCGTCAGAGCATGATCAAGAAAGCGGGCGAGGAGAATACGGAAAATGCCGGAGCTTTATCTGCACAACAGCCTGTCGCGCCAGCGTGAACGCTTCGAACCGCTGGATTCCGGGCATGTGCGGATGTATGTGTGCGGCCCCACGGTCTATGATCGACCGCATATCGGCAATGCGCGCCCCGCCGTGGTGTTCGATGTGCTCGCGCGACTTCTGCGGCAACTGTATCCGCGCGTGACATATGTGCGCAACATCACCGACGTGGACGACAAAATCAACGCCCGCGCCTTGGAAACGGGCGAGCCGATCGATGCCATCACGTCCCGCACCATCGCGGCCTATGAAGAGGATATGCAAGCCCTCAACGTGGCGCCGCCGGATGTGGAACCGCGTGCAACCCGCAACATCCCCGAGATGATCGCCATCATCGAACGGCTGATTGCCTCCGGCCACGCTTATGTGGCCGAGGGTCACGTGCTCTTTTCCGTAGAGACTTTTCCCGATTACGGCCACCTCTCCGGCCGCTCGCACGAAGAGCTGCTTGCCGGCGCGCGTGTGGAAGTCGCGCCCTATAAGCGGGATCCGGGCGATTTCGTGCTCTGGAAGCCCTCCCCGCCGGAGCTTCCGGGTTGGGACAGCCCCTGGGGGCGCGGCCGGCCCGGTTGGCATATTGAATGCAGCGCCATGTCTTGGCGATACCTGGGCGAAAGTTTCGATATTCACGGCGGCGGGCAGGATCTTCTGTTTCCGCATCACGAGAACGAACGCGCCCAAAGCCTCTGCGCGTTCCCTTCCAGCACCTTTGCGCGCTACTGGGTACACAACGGCCTGTTGCAGGTGAACGGGCGGAAAATGTCGAAAAGCCTCGGCAATGTGTTGCTGGTGCGGGAGCTCCTCGAGCGGGTTCCGGCCGAGGCGGTGCGGCTGGTTTTGTTGCGCACCCATTACCGGGCGATGCTCGACTTCACGGATGATGCGCTCATCGAAGCCAAGCGCGAGCTCGACCGGTTCTATCGTGCTTTGGCCAAAAGCCCGGGAGCGGCTGCCCCATCTCCACCCGAGCCGGTTCTGAATGCGCTTTGCGATGATTTGAACACGCCGCGAGCCTTGGCAGAGATGCGAACGCTTGCCTCCGAAGCGCTTGCCGGAGATCGCACCGCCGGGGCCGACCTGCGCGCGGCAGGCGCCATTCTTGGCATTCTTCGCCAAGATCCCGATGCTTGGTTTGAACCGGGTCGCGATGATGCGGCGATGATCGCCGAGAAGATCGCCGAACGCGCCGAGGCTCGCAAGCAGCGAGACTTCGCGCGTGCGGATGCTATCCGCGCAGAGCTCGCTGCCCGGGGCATTGTGTTAGAAGACACCCCAACCGGAACGACATGGCGCCGAGCCTGAACAGGATATTGTCATGACCGGGCGCGAAGGCGGAGCCCCCCTCACCCCTATCGATCCAAGCCCGGTGGTGATTCTGGTTCGCCCGCAGCTTGCGGAAAACATCGGCGCCGCGGCGCGCGCCATGGCTAATGGCGGGCTGTTTCATTTGCGCCTCGTTGCACCCCGCGACGGTTGGCCGCAGGAGCGCGCTTGGCGCAGCGCATCCGGCGCCGATCGCATTCTCGATGCGGCAACGACATACGGAACCTTAGCGGAAGCCGTTGCGGATCTTCATCGTGTTTTCGCCACCTGCCCCCGCCCGCGGCATATCATCAAGCCGGTGCTGACTGCCCGCGGCGCCGCAGCCGAGCTGCGTGCCATCGCCGCGCGCGGCCTTGCCGCCGGTATTCTTTTCGGGGCCGAACGCGCAGGGCTTGATAGCGACGAAATGGCCTTTGCCGATACGCTCGTGCGCTATCCGCTAAACCCGGCCTTCTCTTCGCTCAATCTTGCGCAGGCGGTGATGGTCATGGCTTATGAATGGTGGCTCGCGGCGGATGAAACGCCGCCGCGCCGGTTGGTAACGCACGAAACCCGCATCGCCACCAAGGGCGAGCTTGAGAATTTCCTCCGTCATCTGATTGCCGAGCTGGATGCTTGCGGATTTTTGGATAACCTGCCGAAACGGCCGGGCATGGTGCGCAACATCCGGCATTTCTTTCAACGCGGAGAGGTCACCGAGCAAGAGCTTCGCACCTTGCACGGCATTATCACCGAACTCGCCCGCGGCCGGCGCACCCGCGGCCGCGACTGAGAGACGAACTTCCAGCCTTTTCTATTGCTTCTCCACCTGGCCGAATTCCAGCTCCACAGGGGTTGCGCGGCCGAAGATCGAAACGCTGACCTTTATGCGCCCCTTCTCCTCGTCGACCTCCTCCACCGTGCCGTTGAAGCTGGTGAACGGCCCGTCGGTCACCCGCACCTGCTCGCCCACCTCGAACACCACCGCAGGACGCGGGCGCTCCACCCCTTCCCGGGTTTGTTTGAGCAACCGTTCGGCTTCGGCATCACTGATCGGAGTCGGCCGCGTGCGCCCGCCCAAGAACCCGGTGACTTTCGGCGTATCCTTCACAAGGTGCCAGGTGTCGTCGGTCAATTCCATGCGGACCAGAACGTAGCCCGGGAAGAACTTGCGCTCGGACTGGACTTTCTGGCCGCGGCGCACCTCCACCACTTCCTCGGCCGGCACCAGCACGTCCTCGATCATGTCCGCAAGCCCCTTTTTGGCCGCTTGCTCTTTGATTTGCTGAGCGATCTTTTTTTCAAACCCGGAATACACGTGCACCACATACCAGCGCTTGGCCATATCTCGCCCTTTCCGATTCAAATGCCGCCGGCAAAGAGGGAGCGAACGAAAAGCCCCACAACCTGGTCCACCACAAAGAAAAACGTGGCCGCAAGCGCCACCATGGCAAACACAAGCGCCGTGGTGATCAATGTCTCGCGCCGCGTGGGCCAAGAAATCTTGGCCACCTCGCTGCGCACTTCCCGCATGAATTTGGTCGGACTCAGTGCCACGCTCTATTGCATCCTTCGCTCAGCAATCCAACGCGCCGATCCAGCTTGCGCTGCGGCCGATTTGGCAGGGGAGGAGGGTCTCGAACCCCCAACCTCCGGTTTTGGAGACCGGCGCTCTAGCCAATTGAGCTACACCCCTTCCGTTCGGTGCGTTGATTGCTAGACACAATGCACGAACGCGCTTGTCAAGGGCGTTGCTCATCCGGGGCGGGCACCGGCAGTGTTTGCGCAATCAGCGCAGCGGTTTCCGCGGCGCGGGGATCAGACATCGCCGAAAGCGCGGCGATCACGCCCTTACGGTCTGCCACGCTGCGGTTCTGGCTCATTTTCCACTGGGTTTCCACCCGCGTCGGCTGCAACCAGAATGAGCGGATGCCCCGCAGCATGCGTTGCCGATAATCGGCAGGCAGGCTTGCCAGCCGGAAGCCGGCAGGATCCAGCAGAGCAAGCGTGTCCAAAATTTCCGTCACCTCCGCCTCGTCCTCGGTAAGGCGAAGCGTGCCGTACACATGCACGGCTGCGTAGTCCCAAGTCGGCACCGCGGGCTGCGTTTCGTACCAAGACGGGGAAATATACGCGTGCGGGCCGGTGAACACCACCAGCGCCTCACCGCCGTTCAGGCAAGCACATTGCGGGTTGCCGGCCGCGAGATGGCCGCCGAGCACAAAGCCTTCACCCTCTCGGCGGAGCATGAAGGGAATGTGAGAGGCATCGAGCCGCGGCGCAACGCTAACCAGAATACCGAATGGGTTGGCGCGAATAAGGCCGATAATCTGCTCGGGATCTGTTTGAACAAAGGCTGGACGAAGATACATCCGCACTCTCCTCCCTCTTCACGCGCCGCGGACACAAACCGGATGGGCACCAGAATAGGAAAACTTGCGAAAGAACGAAGCCCTATTGCGGTATCGCCGGAATGCAGGCTTCTCGCGTCTCGGGAATTGCGTTTGCGGCGTCACCCGCGCGACCCGCAACCCGATTTCCCGGGCCGCCGATCGAGAGGAAGCGGGCGATGAAAGCAGGCCACTACGCCGCTTCGGCCTCTTCGGTCTCCACCAAACGCAGGGCCTGGCGCCGCAGCAATTGGCGATAGGGGCCGGGGACGCGCTCCAGCTCCTGCGGCGAGCCGTCTTGGACGATCTGCCCCGCCTCCATCACCACAATGCGGTCGAAGTTCTTGAGAGTGGCCAAACGGTGCGCCACCGCAATCACGGTGCGGCCGGTCATGAGCCGGTCCAGCGCCTGCTGCACATATTGCTCGGATTCGGAATCGAGCGCCGAAGTCGCCTCGTCCAGCAAGAGCACCGGGGCATTGCAGAGGAACGCGCGCGCAATGGCAAGCCGCTGGCGCTGACCGCCGGAGAGCTTCACGCCCCGTTCACCGACAATCGTGTCAAAACCCTGCGGCAAGGCTTGGATGAAATCCAGGCAGTTCGCCGCCCGTGCCGCGGCGAAAACTTCTTCGTCGGTCGCATCCGGGCGGCCGTAGCGAATGTTTTCCATCACGCTCCGGTGGAACATCATAACATCCTGCGGCACCACCGAGATGGCTTTATGCAGGCTGGTCAGCGTGATTCGCCGAATATCCTGGCCGTCAATCAGAATTTGCCCGCTCTCCACGTCCCGCAGCCGTTGCAGCAGCGCGAGCACCGTGCTCTTGCCGGCGCCGGAACGGCCAACCAGGCCCACTCGCGTGCCCGGTTCCACAACCAAGTTGAAGTTGCGCAAAACCGGGCCGCCCTCGGGATAGGCAAAGCAGACGTTCTGGAACTCAACTCGGCCACGCTGCGGCCGCAGCCAATGGGCGTTCGCGGCATTGCTGAGCTCGTGCGGCACGAGAAGCGTGGCGAGAGATTCCGCAAGCCGCGCCACGTGCTGGACCATCTCCACCAAAGCCACCGCCAGATCCCGCGTGCCGTGCAGAATGTTAAAGCCGAGCGTGCTGACCAGAACCACACCGCCCGTGCTCGCGCGCCCGTGCTGCCAAAGCAAAAGCGCCCAGCACATCAAACCGGCCGTGAGAACCGCCGTGAACACAGCGTGCAAGAGCCTAAGCTTCTCCATATAGCGCAGGCTCAGGCGGCGTGTTTGCATCTCTTGCCCGAGATTGTGGTCAAACCGGACCCGCTCGCGCAAAGATGCGCCAAACGCCCGCACCACCGCGATATTGCCGATAACGTCCACCAGCTCGCCGTCAACAATGGCGGCATCTCGCGCATAGGCGCGATGCAGCGGCCGCCCTTTTGCCGCAAGCCGAATGAGCAACGCCCCCATGGCCACCGAGATGGTTCCCAAAACCGCCGCCATCGTCGCGTTCACGCTTGCCAAAAGGCCGATGGAAAGAAGCACCATAAAGCAGGGCGGCAAGACGTTCCAGGCAAACAGACTCTCTACCGTGTAAACGGCGTTGGCCGTCGCGGTGATCCGGGAAGCCAAAGCCCCGGGAAGGCGGTCGGCAAAATAAGCCGGCGAATGACCCAAAAGATGCGCAAACAGAACACGCCGGATATCGCCCGTAACGGCAACAAACGCATGCGTTGCGGTCCACCCTCCAATGCGCCAGGTGAGGTTATCGGCAGCGATAATCCCCGCAAGCAGCGCGAAAGCGCTCCAAAGATGCGCAACATCGTGCGAGGAGAGCACGTCCACCAAATGCTTCAGCGCGTATTGGGAAAATACCGAAAAACTCACCGCGAACAGCACCGCGCCCAAGACAATCGCATGGCTTGGCGCGTGCTTCATCACGTTGAAAAAAATAAAGGCAAGCGGCCTTCCGGCAAAGGCAACCAGCCTTTGGCTTCGACGCTCGCGAGAAGCCGATGCCGACATCTGAGACATCCCTTGAAACTGCACCGCAAGCAAATGCCTGCGCGGTCGATTCAGGGCTTTCATAAAAGCATTCATTGCGGCGGCACTAAGGCAAACTTGCCAAAAATTCGCCGCCATCGCTGCCTAAGTCCGCTTCATCCCCTGGTTCTCCAAACGCGCCTATTCGCAAGGAACTTCATAAGAATGCGTATCGCCCAAATCGCACCGCTCTACGAGGCCGTCCCACCCAAACTCTATGGCGGCACCGAGCGCGTGGTTGCCTATCTTTCCGACGAGCTGGTAAAGCTCGGGCACAAAGTCACGCTGTTTGCCAGCGGCGATTCCGCCACCTTGGCGGAACTGCACGCTGTATGGCCGCAAGCATTGCGGCTCGATCCCTCTATCCGGGACCCGATCGCCCCGCATATCTTGCTGATGGAAACAGTGCGGCGGCTGGCGGATGAGTTCGACGTGCTGCACTTCCACAACGACTATCTGCCCTTCCCCTTGTTCAGCCGTCAGCGCACGCCATGGCTCAACACATTGCATGGCCGGCTTGATCTGCCGGAATTCCAGGCCGTGGCCTCGGCGTTCCCGAAAGTGAATCTGGTATCGATCTCCAACGCCCAACGCCGGCCGGTGTCGCACCTCAATTTCATCGGCACGGTCTATCACGGCTTGCCGGAAGATCTGCTGCGCCCGCAGCCGGTCGAGCCGGGTTATCTTGCGTTCCTCGGCCGCATTTCCCCGGAAAAGGGACCCGACCGGGCCATTCGGATCGCACGCCGCGCCGGCTTGCCACTGAAGATTGCCGCCAAGGTCGATAATGCGGATCGCCAGTTTTTTGAATCGGTCGTTCGTCCGCTGCTGAAGGAGCCGGGCGTGGAGATGATCGGGGAAATCAACGAAGCGCAGAAACCCGGTTTTCTCTCCGGCGCGCGGGCATTGCTGATGCCTATTGATTGGCCGGAACCTTTTGGTTTGGTGATGATCGAGGCAATGGCCTGCGGCACCCCGGTGATCGCCTTCAATTGCGGCTCGGTGCCCGAAGTCATGGAAGACGGCGTCACGGGTTTCATCGTCAATGATGAGCAATCCGCTGTTGCCGCCCTTGCACGGCTGGATGAGATTGATCGCGCCCAGGTGCGCCGGCGTTTTGAGGCGCGCTTCACCGCGCGCCGCATGGCCGAGGACTACGTTGCTCTTTACCAAGAGCTCCTCGCCGAGGAACATCAACCCCGGTTGCGGGTTATCGCCTGAAGAGCACGCCGCCGGCCCGGCCTCTTGTTTGGGAGCGGTTTCGGTGTTTGCCTTACGCCGAAACCGCTCTCATTTCTGAGCAAAGCACGGGGTTTGGAACGGGCGCGGGCCGCTTCTTGAAAAAGGGCAACGGCGCCCCTCGCCTGCCTTCGGCCTATCGCGAAATTCGGACGACCTCCAAACGAACCTAGGAGAAAGCCGGATAAACGACGGCCGGTTTATAACTTTTATAATTTTATAATCTCGCGCTTTTGGAAACCGCACCCTTTGCCTGTGGAGTCACCGCACGTAAGCTTTTCTGCCTTGCGCGGCGTGCTCAGACCGAAAGGTCCAGCAATGAGCCCCGCGGGAGAACCGTCCCCGGTTGCACGGAAATTGGCGGTTTGGTGGAAAATGTCGGCGGCGGTTGATCGGTCGAGCGGGTTGATGCGGGTGAAGAACGCGCAACAGCTTTCTCATCGCGGATCGGGCGTATAGGAGACGTTGCCGCCGCACTGCCTGCCGCGGCGTTGGTGCTGAACCCGGCGAGAACGTTGTGCGCAATCATGCGCATAATGGTGATACGCATTGGTAAACAACCGGTTAACGCCCGGTTTTACCGCAAACCGCCGCCGATGGCAAATAATGGGCTGATTTTCCTAGCCGGCCGCAGGAGTAAGAGCGACCAGGTCCTGCCCCTCCTGCACCATTTCCCCGACCGCAACCGCTACCGTCTCAACCCGGCCGGCAATCGGCGCGGTAAGGGTCAGTTCCATTTTCATCGCTTCCAGCACCACTAACGCCGCTCCGCGCTCGACAAGCTGGCCCTCCTCCGCAAACACGCGCCGCACGTAACCCGGAATGGGCGCGCGGACCCGGTCCTCTCCGGCCGCCTCGCCTTCTTCCGGGCGAGAGGGGTCGCGGCGGGAAAGCGCATAGCGTTTGCCGTCGAAAAAAGTCGTATAGACATCGCCCGCTTGCACAATCGAGACAACGCGTTGCATTTCGTCCAGGCAAAGCTGAAGCAAACCCCCGTCCCATTCGCCGCTGACGATGTGCTCACCGCTTTCCATCTGAAGCCGCCATCGCCCCCCCTCCAGCGGAAATGCGCGCACCTCGTAAACCTTTCCATGGCCGGCAAGGACAATCTCATGCCAGTTCGGCAGATTGAGCGCCCACGCATCCGTCTCGGCCCAAGGAGAATAAGGGTCTTCCCTGGCCCGCGCGTTTTCTGCGGCGATTTTTTTGCGCATTTCCAATTCCTGGAAAACGATGGCCGCAATGGCAAACTCCGGAATTTCCGCATCGGGGCGCAGCATTTCCGGGTGGCGTTCCAGAAAGTTCGTATCGACGCCGCCTTCGGCAAACTCGGGATGTTCGGCAATCGCGCGCAACAAATCGAGATTGGTTTCCACACCGGCAACTTCGCACTGCGCCAAAGCCATTGCCAAACGTCTCAGTGCCGCGGTGCGCGTCTCGCCATGCACAATCAGTTTGGCAATCATCGGATCATACTCTACCCGCACGGCATCGCCGGCTCGCACGCCGCAGTCCACCCGCACTGCGGGACTCGGTTCGGGCAGACGGAGATGCGTAATGGTGCCGATGGACGGCAGAAAATCGCGCGCAGGATCTTCAGCATAAATACGTGCCTCAATCGCGTGTCCCGAGCAACGCAATTCTTCTTGTTGCAGCGGCAGTTTTTCCCCGGCAGCGACCCGCAACTGCCATTCCACCAAATCCTGCCCCGTGATCATTTCGGTGACAGGGTGTTCCACCTGTAAGCGGGTATTCATCTCCATAAAGTAAAATTCACTATCGGCGCGAAGAAACTCCACGGTGCCGGCACCGACATAGCCAACCGCTCGGGCAGCGGCGACGGCTGCTTCACCCATGGCGCGTCGATCGGAAGGGCCCACACCCGGGGCCGGCGCTTCCTCGATAATTTTCTGATGTCGCCGCTGGATCGAACAATCGCGTTCGAAGAGATAGACGGCATTGCCGTATGTGTCGGAGAATATCTGCACTTCAACATGCCGGGCGTGCGGCAAATATTTCTCCAAAAGAACGGTATCGTCGCCGAACGCCGCTAAGGCTTCCCGTTTGGCGCCGGCCAATGCCGCCTCAAATTCCTCGGCCCGTTCCACCAGCCGCATGCCTTTGCCGCCGCCGCCGGCAGAGGCTTTGATCATAATCGGGTAACAAAGCCGCGCCGCCTCAGCCGCCAAGCTCTTGGTGTCCTGGGCTTCGCCGTGATAGCCCGGAATCAACGGCACGCCTGCCTTTCTCATCAGCTCTTTGGCAGCGGCTTTTGAACCCATCGCACGGATCGCTGCAGCCGGAGGACCGATAAACACAATGCCGGCCGCAACGCAGGCTTCTGCAAAATCGGGATTTTCGGAAAGAAAGCCGTATCCGGGGTGGATGGCTTCCGCTCCGGATCGGCGCGCGGCATCAAGAACGGCGGCAATATTCAAATAGCTTTCGCGGGAAGGAGCAGGTCCAATCCGATACGCCGCATCGGCCAAGGCCACATGTTGGGCTTTCGCGTCCGCGTCGGAATAAACGGCAATCGGCGAGATGCCGAGCTTACGCGCCGTGCGGATAATGCGTACTGCGATTTCGCCGCGATTGGCAATCAGGATTTTACGAAACATGTCCTCTCACATTCGGAAGACGCCGAAACGCGTTGCCCCGATCGGCGCGTTCAACGCCGCCGAGATGGCAAGCCCAAGCACGCGCCGCGTCTCTTTCGGATCGATGACGCCGTCATCCCAAAGCCGGGCCGAAGCATAATACGGATGTCCCTGCCGCTCGTATTGCGCGCGGATCGGTGCCTTAAATGCCTCTTCTTGCTCCGCCGGCCAAGTCTCTCCCCGCGCTTCGATGTTGTCGCGTCGCACTTGCGCCAAAACCGAAGCCGCCTGCTCGCCGCCCATCACGCTGATGCGCGCATTCGGCCACATCCAAAGAAAGCGCGGACTATAGGCGCGCCCGCACATGGCGTAATTGCCCGCCCCGAAACTCCCGCCGATAATTACGGTGAATTTCGGCACTTCCGCGGTCGCAACCGCGGTGACCATTTTTGCTCCGTCTTTGGCAATCCCGCCCGCTTCATATTTCCGCCCCACCATAAAACCGGTGATGTTTTGCAAAAACACAAGCGGAATACCCCGCTGCGCACAGAGTTCAATAAAATGCGCGCCTTTTTGCGCGCTCTCCGAAAACAGAATGCCGTTATTGGCAATAATCCCTACAGGATAACCCCATATACGGGCGAATCCCGTCACCAAGGTGGTGCCGTAAAGGCGTTTGAACTCGTCAAGCCAGCTATCGTCGACAATCCGCGCTATGATTTCTCGCACTTCGAAGGGCTGACGGAGATTTTCCGGCACAACGCCGTATATTTCTTCCGGATCATAACGCGGCGGGCGTGGCGGCAGCAAATCCAGTTGCGTCTTTTTGCCGGGGTTCAGAGTCGCCACAATGCGCCGCGCAAGGCTTAAGGCATGCGCGTCGTTTTCTGCGTAATGATCGGCAACGCCGGAAATGCGCGCGTGCACGTCGGCGCCGCCGAGCTCTTCCGCCGAGACCACTTCTCCTGTTGCCGCCTTCACCAAAGGCGGGCCGCCAAGAAAAATCGTTCCTTGATTACGAACGATGATCGTCTCATCCGACATAGCCGGTACATACGCCCCTCCGGCTGTGCAAGAACCCATAACAACCGCGATTTGGGGGATTCCCTCGGCAGAAAGACGTGCCTGATTGTAAAAAATTCGGCCGAAATGATCCCGATCCGGAAAGACTTCATCCTGATTCGGCAAATTCGCCCCGCCCGAATCGACAAGATAAATGCAGGGTAACCGATTTTGCCAAGCAATTTCCTGCGCGCGGAGATGTTTCTTGACGGTCAGAGGATAATATGTTCCCCCCTTCACCGTTGCATCGTTCGCAACGATGACGCACTCCCGCCCGGAAACCGAGCCGATACCGGTAATAATGCCGGCCGCGGGCACTTCTTCATCATAAACGCCGTAGGCCGCAAGCTGCGAAAGCTCCAGAAAGGGCGTGCCCGGATCCAGCAATCGGCGCACTCGCTCGCGTGGTAACATCTTGCCGCGTGAAAGATGCCGCTCCCGCGCCTGCGTGCCGCCCCCTTCGCTGATCCGCGCAACCAAAGCGCGCAAATCCGCAACCAGCGTCTGCATGGTTTCTCTGTTGCGACGGAATGTCTCCGATCGTGTATCAATTCCGGAAAGCAATTGCATGCGCTAGGCCGTCTCTTTAAACAATTCGCGACCGATCAGCATACGCCGAATCTCCGAAGTCCCCGCGCCGATCTCGTATAATTTGGCATCGCGTAAAAGCCGCCCGGTCGGGTAGTCGTTGATATAGCCGTTGCCGCCGAGACACTGGATGGCTTCCAGCGCCATCCATGTCGCCCGCTCGGCAGCAAAGAGAATAACACCCGCTGCGTCCTTGCGGGTTGCACCTCCGGCATCGCATGCGCGCGCAACGGCGTAAACATACGCGCGAGCAGCGTTCAATGTTGTGTACATATCGGCAAGTTTGGCCTGTATGAGCTGAAACTCGCCGATGGGTTGGCCAAATTGCCGGCGTTCGTGAATGTAAGGGATCACAACATCAAGGCAGGCTTGCATGATGCCGAGCGGGCCGGCGGACAACACAACCCGCTCGTAATCCAGACCGCTCATGAGCACGCGCACGCCTTCCCCTTCAAGGCCCAAAACATTCTCCGCCGGCACCTCACAATTCTCGAACACAAGCTCACAGGTGTTGGAACCGCGCATGCCAAGCTTATCAAGCTTCGGCGAAGAGGAAAAACCGGGAAATCCCCGTTCGACAATAAAAGCCGTGATACCGCGCGGCCCGGCTTTGATGTCGGTCTTGGCATAAACCACCAAGACGTCGGCGTCCGGACCGTTTGTAATCCACATCTTGGTGCCGTTCAGAATGTAACGATCACCACGCCGTTCGGCACGCAATTGCATTGATACGACATCGGAGCCGGCATTCGCCTCACTCATCGCCAGCGCGCCCACATGCTCACCGCTGATGAGTTTGGGCAAATAGCGGCGCTTTTGTTGCTCGGTGCCGTTGCGGCGGATCTGATTCACACAAAGATTGGAATGCGCCCCGTAAGAAAGCCCGACAGAAGCCGAAGCGCGGCTGATCTCTTCCATCACCACGCAATGTTCAAGATAACCAAGCCCTGCTCCGCCGTATTCCTCTTCCACGGTAATGCCCAGCACGCCCAGCGCCCCGAGTTTGCGCCAGAGATCGGGGGGAAAATTATTGCTCCGGTCGATTTCCGCAGCACGCGGCGCAATCTCGGCAGAAGCAAACCGCGCCACCGTTTCGCGTAAGGCATCAACGGCTTCGCCCAATTGAAAATCAAGTCCCGGGAAACGATTATTCAACCCCATGGGTCATCTCTCCGTTTTGAAGGCTTTGCCGATCAGCGCTCCCAATCACGTCTTTCCTTCTTCCGCCATTTTCTCTTTCAGCCAAGGCTCGATGACGAAGTTCGGAGCCGTATGAATAAGTTGATAAGGAGGAAAGTTTGCCCAGTTGATCTTTCGTGCCAATGCCTTGCTAAAATCGAAAGAAACGGCAATTTGCTCCTTCTCCGTTCCATTTCCGCTCGGATACCGCAGATAGCCGGAAAAGTGCATCTTTTCGGGTGCATCCTGGCTACCGAAAATAACATTGATGACAATCGGCATGTAGTCGACCAACAGCGAAAAGCCGACGGAATAGAGATGCAGCAATATATACATCGGCGAGATCCGCGCGTTGATCATGCCAAGTTCGCGTAACTCGCTCAAATGGCCGAGATAAACTTCTTGCGTCAATCGCACATCGCAACGCGGCGGGTTGGCTTTTCGATCTTGCGAGGTGGAAAAACCGTAATGCGAGAGCTCTTCGAAAAGCGCGCGACTTCGCGCCAGGACCGCAGCGGACGTCGTCGCTTTTGCTTTTCCTTTGGTCTCGCTCGGGCCGGCTGCCTGCAGCCCGCGGCGCAGCGGCGCTATTGCAAGCAGCGTCCCGCCACAAACATACCGGATCAGCCGGCGGCGATAAAAGGGCTCCATAAAGCGGCCTTTCATTCATAGGGTTTCGCCGAGTTCTTGGAATTTCCCCCGCCAATTTTCATTTTCCTAACACCCTCGGCGCGGCTTTGTTTTGGTAACGGGCGCGCCAATGATCGCGGTCCTGCCGGAATACGCCCGCCGGCATCAGGCTTGCTCGGGAACCAAGCCGCTGCGGCTTTGCCCGGAAAGCCAACGGAAAGCAACCGAAAAATCCTTCTCCGCAAGGCCGCTTTCGGCCAGGCGCTGATAAAGCATGGCGGCATGTGCGCCAAGCGGGGTCGGCGCATCGCTCTGTGCGGCAGCAAGCTGCGAAAGCCGTAAATCCTTCAACATCAATGCCGCCGTGAAACCGGCCTCGTAGTCGCGGTTCGAAGGTGCGGAAGGAACAGGGCCCGGCACGGGGCAATAGCTTGTGAGCGACCAGCATTGGCCGGAAGACTTTGAAGCAACCGCAAAGAGCTTCTCTCGCGCCAGCCCCAACTTGTCGGCCAATACGAAGGCTTCGCACACGGCCAGCATACTGACTCCGAGAATCATGTTGTTACAGATTTTTGCCGCCTGGCCTGTGCCGGCTCCGCCCGTATGGACGATGGTGCTGCCCATTGCGGCAAGCACAGGTTTGGCCCGTTCGAATGCCGCTTCGCTGCCGCCGACCATGAAGGTGAGCGTGCCGGCCGTCGCCCCGCCCACCCCGCCGGAAACCGGTGCATCCAGCATCTCATGCCCGGCTTTTTCCGCCGCGGCGGCGACCGTCCGCGCCGTCTCCACGTCAATGGTGGAAGAGTCGATGAACAAAGCGCGGTGTTCGCCAAGAGCGGCAATCAAACCTTGCGGGCCCAAATACAACGCGCGAACGTCATCCCCGGCCGGCAACATGGAGATAATCACCTCGGCCTCTTTCGCGGCCGTTGCGGCCGTCTCCGCCGTGCGTCCGCCGGCCGCGCGGTGTTTTGCCATCGCTTCCGAAATGATATCATAACCGATCACGTCATGCCCGGCCTTCAGCAGATTCGCCGCCATTGGCTGGCCCATTTTGCCAAGGCCGATAAAAGCGATTTTCGTCATTGTTAAGTCTCCGGCTACGTTAGTTTTCTTGCAGCAGGCGTCTGGCAATAATGACGCGCATAATTTCATTCGTTCCTTCAAGGATGCGGTGCACCCGAAGGTCGCGCAAATACCGCTCGATCTGGAATTCCTTGATATATCCGTATCCGCCGTGAAGCTGCAGCGCCTGGTCGCAGATGCGAAAGCAAAGATCCGTGGCGAAACGCTTTGCCATGGCGCAGCGCATGGTCGCATCGGCTTCCCCCGCATCCAGCGCCGCAGCGGCGCGATGCACCATCAACCGCGCCGCCTCCAATTCCGTTGCCATATCGGCAAGCATAAACTGCAGCGCTTGAAAATCCGCCAAAGGCCGGCCGAATTGCCGCCGCTCGCGCATGTAATTCCGCGCCGCTTCCAAGGCCGCCCGTGCCCCGCCGAGCGAGCAGGCCGCGATGTTCACCCGCCCGCCATCAAGCCCCATCATTGCGATACGGAAACCTTCGCCTTCCGCGCCCAATCGGTTCGTCACCGGTACCCTGCAGTCTGCAAATTCCACTTGCGCGGTCGGCTGCGAATTCCATCCCATCTTGCGTTCGGGCTTGCCGAAGGAAAGGCCGGGCGAGCCCTTTTCCACGAGTAAGCAGGAAATGCCGTGCGGGCCTTCCGCCGCGGTGCGCACCATCACGGCATAAAGATCCGTTGCCCCTGCACCGGAAATAAATGCTTTGGTACCTGAAAGCACATAAGTCTCGCCGGTGCGGACGGCGCGCGTGCGAAGGCTTGCGGCATCGGAACCCGAATTGGGCTCCGTGAGGCAATAGCTCGCAAGCTTTTCCCCCCGCAAAAGCGAAGGAAGATAGCGCTCTCGTTGCGCTTCGGTGCCGAAACGCGCAATCATCCACGCCACCATATTGTGGATGGAAAGGTATGCCGCGGTCGAGGGATCTGCTGCCGCCAGTTCCTCAAAGATCAGCGCCGCCTCCAGACGGCCGAGCCCCGAGCCGCCGTGCACTTCGCTGACATAAATACCGGCAAAACCAAGATCTGCGGCCGCGCGCAGCGTCTCCACGGGGAAGATTTTCTCTTCATCCCAGCGCGCCGCATGCGGCAGCAGTTCTTCGCCGGCAAATTTCCGGGCCACTTCCTGGATGGCCCGTTGCTCTTCGGAAAGTTGAAAATCCATCCCGCGTTTCCTTGTCCTTGTGCCAAGCTTTCTAGCCCAGCTCGGGTCCGCTGCGTAGGCCCCCCCTCGGGCGGAACTTGCCGAGCTGCCCACGCTCCGGCAAGACTTGGCTTTCCGGCATAGAGGGAGGACGGAAATGAGCGAAGTTGCCACCGAGTTTCTGTTTGAAATGCGCCTGAACGTAATCGCGCCCGTGGATGTAGGGACAGTGGGCGGCAATATCCGCCGTTTCGCGGCCGTCACCGACGGCAGTTTTGAAGGCCCGAAGCTGCGCGGGTTAGTTTTGCCGGGCGGCAGCGATGCGCTGGTCATCCATCCCAACGGGCGCACCTTGTTGGATGTTCGGCTGGCTTTGCAAACGCACGACGGCGCGGCGATTTTCCTGCAATACCGAGGGGTGCGCAGCGGCCCGGAAGCAGTGCTCCAACGGCTGGCGCGGGGGGAAACCGTTGACCCGTCGGACTACTACTTTCGCACCATACTCCTCTTCGAAACCGGCGATGCGCGCTACGCTTGGCTCAATGATCTGGTCGGGGTGGGTCTCGGCCGGCGAGAGCCGAACGGGCCGATCTATCGCGTCTTCGCCCTCCGCTGAGGCCGAGAAAAGCAAAACGGCTGGCCTATTCTTCGCGCAGCGGGCGAGAAAGTAGGGAGATCATGGCTTGCTGCAGAGAAATCCGCCCGGCGAGAAGATCGGCAACGGCAGCGGCGATAGGCAGTTCCAACCCCGCCTTTGCCGCACGCGCCACCAAAGCCGGGGCAGTGGTCACCCCCTCCGTAACGGTGGTGCGGGCGGCAAGAATCTCTTCCAGCCGCTCGCCCCGGCCTAGGGCATAGCCCAGGCTGTAATTGCGGCTGGCAAGTCCTGTAGAGGTCAACAGCAAATCCCCCAAGCCCGAAAGCCCGGCCACCGTCTCTGCCCGCCCGCCCAGGGCAACGGTCAGTCGTGCAATTTCGGCAAGGCCTCTGGTCATCAGTGCCGCGCGAGCGTTTTCCCCAAGCCCGGCCCCGATCACCGCTCCCGCCGCAATGGCAATGACGTTTTTGGCCGCACCGCCCAGCTGGGCGCCCACGGGGTCATCATTGCCGTAGAGGCGAAATCGGGCCGTGCCGAGGCGCGCGGCAATCTCGGTGCGCAAAGCCCGATCATACCCCGCCACCACCGAGGCCGCCGGCAAACCCGCGGCAATTTCGTGCGCGAAGTTCGGCCCGGTGAGAACCGCGAGGGGGCGCCGGGGATCCAGCGCGGCCATCACTTCCAACGGCAAAGCCAGCGTCTCGGCCTCCAGACCTTTGGCACAAACGAGCGCCGGCCCCCGCGGCACCATGGCCGCAACGGCGCGCAAATATTGCATCGGCACGGCCAGCACAAAAAGCTCCGCCTGAGCGGGCATGCGCGCGGTAACGACGATCTCCTCCGGCAATGGAAAACCCGGAAGGCGCGGATTCTCCCGTGTGCGGGCGATGGCGGCAGCGCGCTCAGGATCGCGCACCCAAAGGCGCACGCGGTTGCCGGCGCGGGCGCATTGCAAAGCCAGCGCGCTACCCCACGCGCCGGCGCCGATCACGGCAACGTCACTCATCGGCGAGTCGCACCAGCCGCACCCCCGCACCTGCTTCGCCCGTCCCGAGTCTTTCCAGCAACGCCGAAAGAATCACTGAAGCCTCCTCTTCGAATCGGAACGGCGGGTTAATCACCACAAGGCCGGAGCCGTTGAGGCGCGTAGGATCGGTGGGTTCGCGCAGCACGAGCTCCGCCGCCAGAATGTCGCGTATCCCGCTTTCGGCCAACATGGTATGAAACGCCCGCACGGGGGCACGATGCTTGATGGGGTACCATACGGCATACACGCCGTGGCGAAAGCGCTTGAACGTGCCGCGTAAGGCTTTCAACAAATGGTCATACTCCTCGGGGTCTTCGAAGGGCGGATCAATCAGCACCAGCCCCCGCCCCTCGCGCGGCGGCAGCAGCGCGCGCAAAGCCTCATAGCCGTCGCGAGCGTGCACGCCTACCTGCCGATCATGGACAAAGCGCGCGCGCAGCAAAGCCACATCTTCGGGATGGAGTTCGCAACAAGCCAGCCGATCCCCCTCCCGTAGGCAGGCGCGAATTAAAAGCGGCGAACCCGGATAGAGCCCCAGCCGCTGCACGAGCCCGAGATAATCGGCCAAAGCCGGCGGAGGATTCGCAAGCAGCAAGCCAATGCCGCGCCGCCACTCCCCCGTCAGCTTCGCCGGACCCTCCTCCAGCGCATAGGCACCGGCGCCGGCATGCGTATCCAAGACAAAGAAGGGGCTTTGCTTGCGAGCGAAAGCACGCAAAAGCCACAAGAGCAGCGCGTGCTTCATGCAATCTGCAAAATTGCCGGCATGAAAAGCGTGCCGATAATTCATCTCAAGGTGCCGGCAAGGATTCGGCGCTGGTGGACAATGCCTCAAGCGGCCAGCGCGGGCGCGGGGAAAAATCCAGCCCATCGCTAAGCCCCAGCCGAAGCCGCTCGACTCCCGCCCACGCCACCATCACCGCATTGTCGGTGCATAGCGAAGGCGGCGGAACGAAGAAACCGAACCCGAGCGCTTTGGTCTGTTCGGCCACTGCAGCCCGAATCGTCTGGTTCGCAGCCACGCCCCCGGCCATCACCAAGTTGCAAGCGCCCGGCGAATAGGCGCGAAAGGCCGCCATGGCATGGGCGGCGCGATCGGCCAAAACCTCCGCCACCGCCTGCTGAAAGGAAGCCGCGACATCGGCCGCAAACGATCGGGCAAGCGGTCCCGGGGGCTTGCTTGCCACAAGCTGTGCCACCGCGGTCTTCAGCCCGGAAAAGCTGAAATCGCAGCCCGGCCTGCCCAGAAGCGGTCGAGGGAGGGGAAACGCAAAAGGATCGCCCGAGGCAGCCAAGCGTTCCAAGTAAGGCCCCCCCGGCCAGGGCAGGCCGAGAAGCTTTGCGACTTTGTCAAACGCCTCCCCTACCGCATCGTCCAACGTGCCGCCAAGCCTTCGGTAGTTGCCAACGCCCAAAACGGCCACGCATTGGCAGTGTCCTCCGGAAAGCAGCATCAGAAGGTAGGGAAACGGCACTTCTTCGGGGAACAAACCCGGCAGGCGCGGGCTTAATGCGTGCGCCTCCAGATGATTGATCGCCACAAAGGGCTTTTTTTGCGCCAGCGCAATTCCCTTGGCAAAGCTCGAGCCTACAATCAATCCGCCGATGAGGCCGGGGCCCGAGGTCGCGGCAACGCCGGCGAGATCCCCAAAGCGCAGCCCCGCTTCACCCATGACCCGTTTCACCAATTCCGGCAGATGGTGCAAATGTGCGCGTGCAGCAATCTCGGGCACCACGCCCCCATGCGGCGCGTGCTCGGCAAGCTGGCTCAGCACCGCTTCCGCAAGGACCTTGCCTGCACTGTCCAGAACTGCCGCAGCGGTCTCATCGCAGGAGGTTTCAATGCCGAGCACCGGCCCTTCCGCGCGGGGAAAATAGTGGAAATGCATGGTTTTCTCTTTCCTTTCCCCGCATGTAGGATTACGAGGCCCCGATGAACAAGCCCTTGCCCCCCTCCATAGGCAGCCGCGCGATCGCGGTAAAACCCCATAGCCGCGAATTGCCCTTGCGGGTCGGCACGCGCGGCTCCCCGCTCGCCTTGGCACAAACGCGCTTCTTTCTGAACCAGTTGCGCACGTTCTGCCCGGTGCTTCGCACGCTCGACGTATTTGAGGAACACGCCATCCGCACCACCGGAGATCTGGTGCAGGACCGGCGGCTCGCCGATATCGGTGGCAAGGGGCTTTTCGCGAAAGAGATTCATGAAGCGCTGGCCGACGGCCGGATCGACTTCGCCGTGCATAGCCTGAAAGATTTGGAAACCCACCTGCCGGACGGCATTGTCCTCGGCTGCACGCTGCCGCGAGAGGATGCGCGAGACGTGCTGATTCTCGGGCCGCGCTGCGCTGCCTCGGATGCGGCGGATCCTATCTCCGCTCTGCCTTGGAACGCCGTCTTGGGCACCTCCTCGGTGCGCAGGCAAGCGCAGTTGCTGCATATGCGCCCGGATCTTCGCGTGGTCACGCTGCGCGGCAATATCCAAACCCGACTCGATAAACTCGCCGCCGGGGCTTGCGATGCGACCTTGCTGGCCCTTGCCGGGCTGCGCCGGCTTGCCTTGGCAGATACCTACCGGCGCATCGTGCTGGAACCCGAAATCATGGTGCCGGCAGCCGGACAGGGGATTATCGGCATTACGGTTCGCGCCGATGATACCGAGCTGCGCGAGCTTCTCGCCGCGATTGAAGACCCGGAAGCAAGGGCGGTGGCCACGGCCGAACGCGCGATGCTGGCAAGTCTGGACGGGTCCTGCCGCACCCCCATCGGCGGCTATGCCAGGCTTTTGCCGAATGGGGAGCTTTCCCTGATCGGCATGGTCGCGCGGGCCGATGGTTCTTTTTTGTTGCGCCGAAGCGTGCAGGGGCCAGCAAGCGAGGCTGCCGCCATCGGCAGGGAACTCGGCAATGCGCTGAGAGCCGACAGCCCCGATGATATCTTCGCCTGAGCGCGCCGGCGTGCTGATCACAAGGCCGCAATCCATGGCTGAGCAGACGGCACGCGAAGTCCGGGCGCTGGGCTATCGCCCCGTGATTGCGCCGCTGTTTTCCGTGCAACCGCTGCAAGCAGCGCTGCCGGTGGCCGAAACCCTTCAGGCCGTTCTCATCACCAGCGGGCATGCGCTGGCGGCGCTTCCTCCTGCTTATCGCGGGCTGCCGCTGCTTGCGGTCGGCAACGCGACGGCGGCACGCGCGAAGCGTCAGGGCCACCGGCACGTGGAAAGCGCCGAGGGCGACGCCGAAAGCCTCGCCGCGCTTGCCGCCCGCCGCTGCGATCCGAATGGACTTCCGCTCCTGCTGCCGACAGGAGAAGGATACGGCGAAGCGCTCGAACAGGCTTTGTCCGCAAAGGGCTTTCGTGTCATTCGCGTTGCCGTTTACGCCGTCCGCCCCGTGCCTTCCCTTCCGGAATCGGCGCGCGAGGCCTTGGCCGAAAATACGCTGAAAGCTGCGCTGTTTTTTTCGCCGGAGACCGCACGCATCTTCGTCCGCCTGATTCATTCGGAAGCAAGCGCCGCGATGCTTGCTCAGGTTGAGGCGTTGGCAATCAGCGCAAAAGTTGCTGAAGCGCTCGCCCTATTGCCCTGGCGGCGCGTTCGTGTCTCTTCTCATCCCACCCAGGCCGCATTGCTGGGATTACTTGCATGACAGAAACAAACGAGCCAGACGAGGCAGAGCGTCTCCCGGCCCTCCCGGAGAAAGAAGCTCGCCCCGAGCAGCAACAAACCCCCGAGGGGCGGACGAAACCGGCGAAGGAGACCAAATCCTGGGATCCGTTGCCGCTGTTGTTTGGGCTGGGTGTCATCGTGCTGCTTGCTGCTGTCGTTTATCTTTGGCAGCACCCGTTGCAGCGCCCGCAACCTCAAAGCCCGAGCGCAACGGCCCCTGCCGCGGTGCAGCCCGCTCAGCCTCCCTCGGAGATCTCGGACATCGATGCGCGCCTGCAGGCGCTCAGCCGGCGGTTGGAAGCGGTGGAGCACCGCACTCCTCCCGAAGCGGCGGATACGCATAACTTGGAATCGCGCATTGCCGCATTAGAGCAGCGCGCCACCGAGGTGCCCGCCGTGGTCGGCGGCGGCGAGCAAGCTTCGGCCAAGATGCTGCAGGCGCTCGCTGCGCGGCTGGAAGCCCTCGAACGGCAGCAAAAGACGCTTGCCGATCAGCTTGCGGCAATGTCTTCGGCGTTCACCCAGCGCCTCGATTCGGTGGAATCGCGCCTGGCCGCGGCAGAGCAGGTCGGCCAAGCTTTGGCCAAGCAAAAGCAAAATGCCATTGAGGCGGACCGCGCCTTGCGCATGGCGCGCATCGCCGCGGCCGGCGTGGCGCTGCAATTGGGCCTGCCTTTGGGCGAAATCCCCGGCGCACCGCCGGCGCTCGCACGCTTTGCCGCCTCGCCGCCGCCGACGGAAGCGGCGCTTCGCGCGTCCTTCGTGCAAGCGGCCCGCGCCGCCCAGGAGGCCGCTTCGCACGCCCCCGGACCTGCGGCAGCGCGTTCGTTCTGGCAGCAGCTCTGGCAGCACCTCGGCGCATGGGTCACGGTTCGCCAAGGCGGGCGGGTGATTTTGGGCGATCCGACAGAGGCCATCATCGCCGACGCCGAGGCCGCACTGATGGCCGGGGATCTCGCGCAAGCGCTGAGGCTCGTGCAGTCCTTGCAAGGGCCGCCCGCCGAGGCCTTTGCGGCGTGGCGCGCCCAAGCCGAGGCCCTCCTTGCCGCGCGTGAGGCACTCTCCGGCATGGCTGCAGGTGCGTGATGCGCCGAGTTGTGTTGATTCTGCTCGTTGCGAGCATTGTGGTGGGGCTTGTTTGGGAAGTCGCACACCTGCCCGGGCTGATCAGCGCCCAAATCGGCACGTGGCATATCGCGGCGCGTACGCCCGTGGCCGTGCTCGGCTTGGTTCTGCTGGTGGCTCTCACGTATTTTGTCTTTCGCGGCCTCGGCCTGATCTGGAGCATCCCCAGAAGATGGCGGCAATGGCAAGCGCGGCGTTCGCGCATCCATGGCGAGAAAGCCGTTACCCGCGCGCTGGTCGCGCTTGCAGCCGGTGACGCCGCCGCAGCCCGTCGAGAAAGCGCGCGCGCAAGGCGGTTTCTGGGAGATACACCGCAAACCGTTCTTCTAGCCGCGCAAGCCGCCCGGCTGGCCGGAAAGGAAGACGAAGCGGAACGGCTCTATGAGCTCCTTACGAATCACGCGGAAGCCGCTTTTCTCGGCTTTCGCGGCCTCTTGCAGCAGGCCGTCTCCAAGGGGGATTGGAAAACCGCGGCAGAGCTTGCCCGCAAGGCGGAAGCAAGCCATCCCGGTGCCGCATGGCTTCGCGCCGAGCGCCTGCAACTCGCCATCCAAGCAGGCAATTGGAAGGAAGCGGCTTCACTCGCCACAGCGGAAACGCCGCGGCATGTGTTGTTGACCGCCGCCGCCCAGGAAGAAAAAAACCCCAAGGAGGCGCTTCGGCTTGCCCGGCGTGCGTGGGAAGAAAATCCCGAGTTCGTTCCTGCCGCGCTGATCTACGCCGAGCGGCTGCGTGCTTCCGGCCATTCCCGCCAAGCGCTTTCCGTGTTGCAGCGCACGTGGCAAAAGACGCCGCATCCCGACCTAGCCGAGGCAGCGCTCCAGCCTCTCACCACGCCGATGGAACGTTGGCGCGCGGCAAAACGCTTTGTTGACGCAAACGGAGAAAAAAATCCGGAAGCCCTACTGCTCTTGGCGCGCGTCGCTTTGGCCGCGGGCCTTCTCGGCGAAGCGCGCCGTTACGCGGAAGCCGCGCGCGAGCGGATCAATCAACGGCGCGTATGGCTTTTGCTTGCCGATATCGAAGCAGCGGAAGGCGGTTCAACCCAAGCCTTGCAGGAAGATTTGCGCCAAGCCGCACTCGCCGAGCCCGATCCCACCTGGTGCTGTGCGTCCTGCGGAGCAACGTATCGAAGCTGGCGTCCGGTATGCCTCAATTGCCATGCCTTTGGCCGGTTGGCATGGACGAGCCCGATGCGCGCTCCCGCGGTTGCCGAAACCGTGGCAGCGTCTTGAGGCCGGGGCTGCCCGGAACGCTGCCTCCGCCTACGCCAATTCGGCCGCAAGCTCCGGCGCGGTCAGCGGCTGCGGCAGATACCTCACGAACTCCTTAGGCACAACCTGCCAGAAATGCGGAAGCACGAGCGGGAAGTCATGCAGCAGCATTGCCGCATAACGGCTGTTCGTTTCAGCAACATGCCGCTCTATCAGCTCGCGCAAAACCCGCTCCCAATAGGGTGAGGCAATGCGCTGCCAAAGCAAGGTGGCAGGATTCACGCGCTTCTCAAAAAGATTCTCCGGGTCATAGACAAAGGCCATGCCGCCGGTGAAACCGGCCCCGAAATTATCGCCGACGGGCCCGAGAATGACCACCGTGCCGCCGGTCATATATTCGCAGCCGTTGCAGCCACAGCCTTCCACCACCGCGATGGCGCCGGAATTGCGCACCGCAAACCGCTCCCCCGCCTGGCCGGCGGCAAACAAATAGCCGGAGGTCGCGCCGTACAACACCGTATTGCCGATGATGGTGTTCTCCTGCGACCGCAGATGCGAAGACGGCGGCAACCGTACCACGATGGTGGCGCCGGATAATCCTTTGCCGACATAATCGTTGGCATCGCCGATCACTTCCAGCTTCAAACCCTGCACGGCAAACGCGCCAAGCGATTGCCCGGCAGAACCCCGCAGCCGCACCGTGAGCTGGCCGGGCTCCAAGCCCTTCATACCGAAACGGCGCACGATTTTCGAAGAAACCTTGGTCCCGATGGCGCGATGCGTGTTGCGGATACTATACTGCAACTGCATCTTCTCGCCGCGCTCAAAGAAGGCCGCCGCATCGGCAATCATTTGCGCATCCAGCGTCTCCGGCACTTCATTACGCCCTTCGATGGTGCAATAGCGCGCATACGGGCCCGGATCCGCCTGCACCAAAAGCGGGTTGAGATCGAGATCGTCCAACATTTCCGAGCCGCGGCTGACTTGGTGCAACAAATCCGTCCGTCCGATCACCTCGGCCAGCGAGCGCACGCCGAGCGATGCCAGAATGCTGCGCACGTCCTCCGCAATGAAGGAGAAAAGATTAATCACTTTCTCCGGCGTGCCGGTAAATTTTGCACGCAGTTTCTCATCTTGCGTACAGACGCCGACAGGGCATGTGTTGGAATGGCATTGCCGCACCATAATGCAGCCCATGGCAATCAATGAAGCAGTGCCGATGCCGAACTCTTCCGCGCCGAGCATGGCCGCAATCACCACGTCGCGCCCGGTCTTGATGCCGCCGTCGGTGCGCAAACGCACCCGATGGCGCAGCCTGTTCAGCATCAAGACTTGATGCGCTTCCGAAAGTCCCATCTCCCACGGCAGGCCCGCATATTTGATCGAGCTTTGCGGGCTTGCTCCGGTTCCGCCGGAATGCCCGGAAATCAAAATGACATCGGCCTTGGCTTTCGCAACGCCCGCGGCGATTGTTCCTATCCCGGAACGCGCAACCAGCTTCACGCACACGGTTGCGGTCGGGTTGATCTGTTTCAAATCATAGATCAGTTGCGCAAGGTCTTCGATGGAATAGATGTCATGGTGCGGCGGCGGGCTGATCAAAGTTATCCCGGGTTGAGCATAACGCAACCGCGCGATCATTTCGCTGACTTTAATGCCGGGAAGCTGTCCGCCCTCTCCGGGCTTGGCGCCTTGGGCAATTTTAATTTCGATCTCCCGGCAATTGTTCAGATATTCGGCGGTTACGCCGAACCGGCCGGACGCGATTTGTTTGATCGCCGAAGAGGCGTTATCGCCGTTCGGACGGGGTTGATAGCGCGCGGGGTCTTCGCCGCCTTCGCCCGAATCGGAGCGGGCGCCGATGCGGTTCATCGCAATAGAAAGCGTTTCATGCGCTTCCGGGCTCAACGCACCGAGCGAGATACCGGGCGCGACGAGCCGTTTGCGGATTTCGGTAATGCTTTCCACCTCGTCAATTGAAATCGGTTGCCGCCCCTCGGTGCGGAAATCGAGCAAATCGCGGAGGCTAATCGGCGGGCCGCGCCGCACGGCATCCGCATAGCGGCGGTACATGCTGTAGCTGTCCGTTGCAACCGCGGTTTGCAACAAGTGAATGAGCTGCGCGTCAAAACCGTGCGCTTCTCCGCCATGGCGGCGCAATTTGTAAAATCCGCCGACGGGCAGGCGAATTACATCCTGCTGCCATGCATCACGATGCAATGCCAAAACCTTCTTGGCGATCCCCGAAAGCCCTATGCCGGAGATCCGCGAGGGCATGCCGGGGAAAAACTCGGCAACCAGCGCGCGCGAAAGCCCTATCACTTCGAAGTTGTAGCCGCCGCGATAAGACGAGATTACGGCAATGCCCATCTTGGACATAATTTTCAGAAGGCCCTTATCGACCGCCTTCTTATATCGCTGCACGGCCTCTTTAAGCGTGATCTGGCCGAACAATCCGCGCCGATGGCGATCGGCGATGGCTTCCTGAGTCAGATACGCATTTACCGTGGTCGCGCCGACGCCGATCAACACCGCGAAATAATGCACATCGAGACATTCAGCGCTGCGCACGTTCAAGCTTGTAAAAGTACGCAACGATTGGCGAACAAGATGCGTGTGCACCGCACCAGTTGCCAAGATCATGGGGATGGCGACGCGCTCCGCACTCATTTCCTCATCGGTCAAAATGACGTGTGTGCAGCCGGCACGCACGCCTTCTTCCGCCTCGCGCTGAATCCGCATAAGCGCTGCCCGCAGCCCGCCCTCGCCCTCTTCAACGGGAAAAGTGCAATCGACAACGCAGGCGGAGTTGCCCATATAGGCCCGCATGGCATCGAACTCGGCAGTCGAAAGAACCGGGCTTTCCAACTGCAAAAGATCGCACTGACTTGCATCTTCATCGAGAATGTTGCCGAGATTGCCCAGCCGCGTTTTCAGCGACATGACGCGGGTTTCGCGAAGGCTGTCGATGGGCGGGTTCGTCACCTGACTAAACGCCTGGCGGAAATAATGATGCAATCCGCGATACCGCTCGGAAAGCACCGCAACCGGCGTATCGTCGCCCATGCTGCCTACGGGCTCATTCGCATCCTCAACCATGGGATGCAGAATAAGTTCCAGATCTTCAAGCGTTATGCCCAGTGCCGCCTGCCGACGGCGCAACGCCTCACCTTCATAACGAACGGGCTCTTGCGCGTCCGTCTTGACGATGTGATCGATCACCTGAACACGCTTGATCCAGTTTCCGTAGTCGTAGCGGGAAGCCAAGAGATCTTTCAGCTCGCTATCGCGATAGAATTGCGGCTTCGCAAGGTCAACGCCGATGGTTTGCCCCGGGCCGACACGCCCCTTTTCCACAATGTCTTGCTCATCGAGTTTCACCATCCCGGTCTCGGAACCGACGATCAGCATCTGATGACGCGTAATGGTGTAACGCATCGGCCGAAGCCCGTTGCGGTCCAATCCGGCAATCACCCAACGCCCATCCGTTGCAACGATTGCGGCCGGCCCGTCCCACGGTTCCATTACGGCATTGCAATAGAGAAACATATCCCGATGCGCTTTCGGCATGGTCGCGTCCTGGCCGATGCTTGCCGGGATCATTAACGCCTTCGCCATCGGCGCGTCGCGCCCTGCGCGCACCAGCAGCTCAAAGACGTTATCCAGAATAGCCGTATCGGAACCGCCGGTTTGCACCACCGGCTTGATATCTTCGAGATAAGGATCAAGCAGCGGCGATGAAAGCCGAGTCTCGTGGCTCTTCATCCAATTGATATTACCCGTTAAGGTATTGATCTCGCCGTTATGCGCAAGCATCCGAAACGGCTGCGCCAACCGCCAGGTGGGGAAGGTGTTGGTGGAATAACGCTGATGATAGATTGCAAAGCGGGAAACAAAACGCGGGTCGAGCAAATCAGGATAAAACTCCGTCAGATGCTCGGCCAAAAACATCCCTTTGTAGATGATCGAGCGCGCAGAGAGTGAACAAAGATAGAGCTCCGGAATGCCGGCGACCAACGCCTGTTTTTCGATGCGCCGGCGGATCACATAAAGATCGCGCTCGAAGGTCGCCTCATCCGTTCCCCGCGCGTTCCAAATCATGATCTGCTCGATCTCTGGGCGCGTCGCATTGGCTTTCTCGCCGATGCAGTCGACATTGATCGGCACTTGCCTCCAGCCGTAAATGGCATAGCCGAAGGCCAAAATTTCGGTCTCCACGATTTGGCGGCAGCGTTCTTGCGCGGAAAGGTCGGTCTTCGGCAGAAACACCATACCGACGCCGATCGGACCCGAACGCAGCTTGTCGCCGCCGCGCTCCACCACCTCGGCAAAAAAATCCTGCGGTATTTCAATGTGAATGCCGGCGCCATCTCCGGTTTTGCCGTCTGCATCCACGGCCCCGCGATGCCAAACCGCTTTCAACGCATCAATTCCCGCTTGCACCACGTCGCGGCGCGGCTTTCCATCCAACGCCACAATCATGCCAACGCCGCACGCATCATGCTCCTGCGCAGGATTGTAGGTTTCCGCAAGCGCTTGCGCATTGCGTCGCCAGTTAGAAACAAATTCCGAAGCACTCTCTTCGCGCATCATATCCGCTCCTTCGTGCCGCCGGCATCTCGCTCGGTTATCATGCTCAATCCGCCGCTTCCGCAAGTTGCGCGCTTTGTTGTATATAACTATGGATCTGCGCTGCCGCATCGCGCCCGTCGCGGATTGCCCACACCACAAGGCTTGCTCCGCGAACAATGTCTCCCGCCGCAAATACGCCCGGAAGCGAGGTCATGAACGTGCGATGGTTGATCTTCACCATGCCGTGCCGCGTCACTTCCAGTTGCGGCTCGTTCCACAGCACCGGCAGCGGCTCGGGATCAAAGCCAAGCGCCTTGATCACCAGATCCGCAGGCACCATGAAATGCCCGCCTTCCTCCGGGTGCACGGATTGCCGGCCGGAAGCATCCGGCATGCCGAGGCGCATGCGCACCGCGCGCACGGCACGTACCGATCCCTCGCCGAAAAATGCTTCCGGTGCCGCAAGCCATATAAACTCCACGCCTTCCTCCTCGGCATTCTTCACTTCGCGCATGGAGCCCGGCATATTGGCCCGGTCGCGCCGATAGAGGCATTTCACCGACGTTGCCCCCTGGCGCACGGCGGTGCGCACGCAATCCATCGCGGTGTCGCCGCCGCCGATCACCACCACCTGCTTGCCCGCGGCATTCAGCAAGCCGCTCTCGAATGCCGGCACCGGATCCCCTAAACCCTTGCGGTTGGAAGCAATCAAATAGTCCAGCGCCGGCACAATGCCTTCCAACCCCACGCCCGGGCCGCCGAGCTCACGCGGTTTGTAAACGCCGGTGGCAATCAAGACCGCGGCATGCCGTTGGCGCAGGGTCTCAAGCGAGATATCCTTTCCCAATGTCGTATTGAGATGAAAACGAACGCCGCTTTCCTCCAACAGCCGCCAGCGGCGTAGGACCACCTCTTTTTCCAGTTTGAAATTCGGAATTCCATAAATCAGCAGCCCGCCCACGCGGTCGTAACGGTCATAGACATCCACCGCATAACCCTGCCGGCGCAACTCTTCCGCCGCCGCCAGCCCCGCCGGGCCGGCCCCGACGATGCCGACGGAAAGCGCAAGCTCCCGATGCGGGCGGATGGGCTTCACCCAACCGCGTTCGAATGCCGTATCGGTAATAAAACGTTCGACCGCGCCGATGGTAACCGCGCCGTGGCCTTTCTCCAGCACGCAGTTGCCCTCGCACAACCGATCTTGCGGGCAGATGCGGCCGCAAATTTCCGGGAAATTGTTAGTGGCGGAAGAAATTTCGTAAGCGTCTTCCAGCCTTCCTTCGGCGGTAAGCTTCAGCCAATCCGGAATGTTGTTGTGCAACGGGCAATGAATCAAACAAAACGGCACGCCGCACTGGCTGCACCGGCTGGCCTGGCGCGCCGCCTCATCCGGTTCAAACTGCCGATAAATCTCGTCAAAATCGGTGCGGCGGCGGAGCACATTCCGCTTTTCCGGCATTTGCTGAGGCAAGTGGACAAATTGCAGCATCCGCTCGGGCAAGAGAACCTCCTTTTCGCCGAATGCTCCGGCGCACATTCAGGCCGTGGGCAAATGCCACCGCCCCGTTCTCTTTATAGCGGACTTTACCACAAGAAGCGAGGCCGAAATCGCCGGATAAGACAGAAATGCTTCCATTTCTACCTCCCATCAGCCCTGCAATGTTTGCAAGCCGAATGGGATTTCTTATAAGTAAGGCCGTTTCGGTCCTTTTTGCCCTCAGGCCAAAACGGGGCTCCCCAAGGCCCCGCCCCGCCGGTAAGCACGCAAATACTCCGGAACCACCAATTCCAGCGGGGTCGGCGCCAACCCCAATTCGTGCAAACCGGGCATCCCCTCGTGCACCACATTATCGCGCTGCAACAGCAACAGCTGGTCTCGCGTCAGCGGTTTGCCGGGAAGCAGCTCCATCACGCGTGCCAGCAGGCGCGCCAGAGGCATCGGCACATCGATCAACAACCGGCGCCTCTGGGTTTCGGCCAGCACATAAGCCAGCAATTCGCGGAACGAATAGATTCGCGGCCCGCCCAGTTCGTAGATCTGCCCTTCGGCCTCCTCTTGGTGCAGCGCGGCCATCACCGCATCCGCCACATCGCCCACATAGACCGGCTGAAAGCGGGTGGCTCCGGCAATAACGGGCATGATCGGCGAAAGCATCGCGGCTTTCGCAAACCGGTTGAAAAATTGATCCTCCGGGCCGAAGACAACGGAAGGCCGGAGAATGACGGCCTCTGGAAACGCCGCCCGCACTTGCTCTTCGCCCACCGCCTTGCTTTTCGCGTAACCGCTCTCGCTTGCAGCATCCGCGCCGATGGCCGAGATATGCACCAGCTTTTTAACCCCTGCCGCACGGGCGAGGCGGGCCACCCGCCCCGCGCCTTCGGCATGAATGCGCATAAAGTCCCCTGCCCGCCGCTCGGCCAAAATCCCCACCAAATTCACGGCGATATCCGCTCCCGCAAGGGCGCGGCCGACCGCGGCTTCCTCCGTAATGGGGCACGCCAGCGGCACGATCTGCCCGACCGCTCCCATGGGTTTCAGAAATCGGGCCGTTTCCGGGTCTCGCACCGCCACCCGCACGATATAGTGCGCCTGCGCCAGACGCTTGACCACATAACGCCCGATGAAGCCCGAGCCGCCGAAGACGGCGGCAACGTTGCGTGTTGGCATGAAATGTTATCCTTGATCCTTCGGTTTTCTCCGGCGCCTTGATAAATGCGAGCGCGATCTCTCACAAGCGCGCCGATACCACCCTATATTGAAGTCAAGCATAAGTGGCGAAAGAGACGGTCATGCCGTGGCTCTTTGCGCTGCGTGGCCGCCCTTGCCATCCGGTAGAACCTGAGAGTGGGAGGATGCAGGGATGAGTGTTTATATCCGAAGCCCCGTGGAATGGGGGTGGGATCAGCTTCGCGCGCTCACACGCCGAAAGCAAAGAAAGGAAATTGCCGCCGGGAGAGCTGCGGCTTTCGCGCCTCCGGAGGTGCGTCGGATCACTTTTGCCGATGTCTGGCAAGCCCTGAGAGAGGGAATCGAAGATTTTGCCGATCACCGCACCGATGTGATTTTTCTTTGCCTCATCTATCCCATCGCCGGCTTGCTTCTCGCACGCCTCGCCCTTGGGCAAGGGGCTTGGCAACTGCTCTTTCCCCTTGGGGCCGGGTTCGCATTGATCGGTCCTTTTGCCGGGGTGGGCCTTATGGAAATGAGCCGCCTGCGCGAACGGGGCGAAGATAGCGGCTGGCAGGATGCTTTCGCAGTGCTGAAAGCGCCCAATCTTGGCGCCATTGTCGTCTATGGCTTGATGCTCGCGGTTATTTTCCTCCTTTGGCTTGCGGCAGCGGCGGAGATTTATCAGCTGACGCTCGGCCCCGGCCGGCCGGCTTCGCTGTCCGCGTTCTTGCACGATGTCTTCCGCACGTCCGCCGGCTGGACAATGATTGGGGTCGGCATGGGGGTCGGCTTTATCTTTGCCCTCATTGTGCTGGTTTGCAGCGTGGTGGCCTTTCCGCTGCTGCTCGATCGGAACGCCGATGTCGGCACCGCCTTGTTCACGTCGCTCCGGGCAAGCTTCCGCAATCCGCTCCCTGTGGGGCTCTGGGGCTTGATCGTCGCGGTGGGATTGCTGCTCGGCTCCATCCCCTTCTTCGTGGGGCTTGCGGTGGTCATGCCGGTTTTGGGGCACGCGAGCTGGCACCTTTATCGCAAACTCGTGGTCCCGCTCCCAAGCGGCCAAGTATCCCCGGCGGGAAAGCCCGTGCCGGAAGAGCAAACCGTATAGCGGCCTCGGCATATCCGCAAAGGCCGCCCGGTTTCGGAAAGCTATGCTTGGCGCGCAACGCGGTCGATGCTTGTACTTTAATTCTTAGGAAGATACAGGAGGCGCGGCTGGTGCGTGCGCGTCAAGCTTGATGTCCGGCAAAAACCTATGCCCTTCCCGCACGAAATGATCCCAAAGCGATTGGGCGGCCGGCAGCAGCCGCTTCTCCTGCCGCTTCACGACAAACCATTGTCGCACGATCGGGGTGCCCACCACATCGAGAATGGTCAGGCGATGGCTGGCATACTCCGCCGCGATGGTATGGGCGGAGAGTAAAGCAACCCCCATCCCGGCGATAACGGCTTGTTTGATTGTCTCGTTACTGCCGAGCTCGACAGCGGCTTTCGGCTTTACCCCCGCTTCCGCAAAAAGCTTCTCTTCCAGAACGCGGGTGCCCGATCCTTTTTCGCGTGAAAGAAACGTCTCGTTTTGCAAAGCGCTGAGAGGAATACGCGGTACCCCCGCGAACGGGTGATCCCGAGGCGCAATGATGACATGCGGATGCTCCCCGATCGCCGCTGCCATAACGGGAAAGTCCTGCGGCGGCCGCCCCATCAAAGCGAAATCCACCTCGTATTGTTGCAGTGAGGTAATGGTATCGCGCCGATTGGCCACTTGCAGGCGAAGCTCGATATTCGGGTGCGCCCGCTGAAACGCCGCCAACGCTGCCGGGGCGAAATATTTCGCCGTGCTGATCACGGCGACTGCCACCTGCCCGCTTTCATTGTTGCGCAATGCGGTGATCGCTTCCACGCAATCAGCGAGAATCCCCTCGATCTGGGCAGCCGCTGCCAGCACCTCTCGCCCGGCTTCGGTCGGAACCGCAAGGCCCGCCCGCCGCTCCAAGAGCGGCACGCGCAATGTCTCCTCCAACAGCTTCATCTGCTGCAGCAGCGCAGGCGGCGTAAGCCCTATGCGGGCGGCCGCGCCGCTGATCGTGCCGGCCTCCGCAATGGCCGCTACCGCACGAAGCTGCTTGAGCGTCAGGCGCTGCACCATACGTTTAAGAGAATCTTTCATCGAGTAAAAAATAATAAAAATTGTTTTCCCGAGCAATACCGGCAATAACCGTTATCACTCGGTTCCTACGGGCAGCGGCCTCCAACCGACACGCCGGCTCTCAAAGAATCCGAGTATGGAGGGGACGTGATGCGCCAAACTTTGGCAGACTCGTTACATGCTTGGGCCGCAAAAGCCCCGCCGCGTCATGCGGTTGCTCAAACCGTTCTCGCCTTAGCCGAGGCAGCAAAGCAAATCGCCGGCCTTTTGGCTTTGGGTCCCTTGGCAGGTTCCCTCGGTGCAACAGTCAGCGTCAACGCCGGGCGTGATGAGCAAAAAAAGCTCGACGTCTTGGCCCACCAAATATGTGTGGATGCGCTCCGCGGCGCCCCTGTCGCGGCGATCGCTTCCGAGGAAGAAGATCACGCCATGGAATGCGACACCACAGCGCCTTTGGTGGTCGCGATCGACCCGTTGGACGGCTCTTCCAACATTGAAACCAACCTCTCCGTCGGGACGATTTTTTCCATTCTGCCTTCCCTTGCCGAGAAAGGAGCAGAGCAATCGATTCTGCAAGCGGGCTTCCGGCAGCTCGCTGCCGGATTTTTTCTCTACGGGCCGCAGGTCGCTCTGGTTCTTACCCTTGGCGAGGGAACCCATCTCTTTGTGCTTCACCCCGCGTCCGGCGACTTTCTTTTAGCCAAAGAAAATCTCTCCATCCCCCAAAAAAGCCAGGAATTTGCGATCAATGCCTCGAATTTCCGCCATTGGGATAAGCGGGTGCGTGCCTTTATCGAAGATTGTCTGGCCGGGCGCGACGGCCCCAACGGCGTCGATTACAACATGCGCTGGCTCGCTTCCGTTGTTGCGGAAGCCTTCCGGATCCTCATCCGCGGGGGCATTTACCTCTATCCTGCCGATCACCGGCAGGGATACGCGCAAGGCCGGCTGCGCCTCCTTTACGAGGCCAACCCCTTGGCTTTCCTCATTGAGCAGGCCCATGGCGCCGCCACGAACGGGCTCACGCGCATTATGGAGCTTGAACCCGTCGGGCTCCATCAGCGCACGCCGCTCGTTTTCGGCTCGGCCGACGAGGTGGCGCGGCTCGTCGCCTATTATTCCAGCAAGCTGGCCGTTGGAGAGCGCTCGCCCCTCTTCGGTCGGCGCAGTTTATTCCGTAGCGAAGAGGGCTTTCCGGGATGTCGCTGAAGCACCCGATCATTTCCGTCACCGGCTCTTCGGGCGCTGGAACAACGACGGTCAAGCACACCTTCGAGCAAATATTTCGACGCGAAAAGATCAACGCCGCTTTCATCGAGGGCGATGCTTTTCACCGCTACGACCGGGAAGGAATGAAAGCGGCCATGCGCGAGCAGGAGAAACTCGGCAACCATCATTTCAGCCATTTCGGGCCGGAAGCAAATCTGTTTGAAGAGTTGGAAGCGCTTTTCGCCCAATACGGCATGAACGGCTCGGGCCGGACGCGTCACTACGTGCACGATGAGAAAGAAGCAGAACTCTACGGCGCCCCGCCGGGAACTTTCACGCCCTGGGAAGAGCTTCCTTCCGGCACGGATCTGCTTTTCTACGAAGGCTTGCACGGCGCGGTGGTGACGGAAACCGTCAACGTCGCACGGCATGCCGATCTCAAAATCGGTGTAGTCCCCGTCATCAATTTAGAGTGGATACAGAAAATCCATCGCGATCGCACAACACGCGGTTATTCCACGGAAGAAGTGATGAACACCATCCTTCGCCGCATGCATGATTACGTGCACTACATCTGCCCGCAGTTCACGCAAACCGACATCAATTTTCAGCGCGTGCCGACGGTTGATACCTCCAATCCTTTCGTCGCCCGCTGGATTCCTACGCCGGATGAATCCATGGTCGTCATTCGTTTTGCCAATCCGCGCGGAATCGACTTTCCCTATTTGGTCACGATGATTCAAAACAGTTTCATGTCGCGTGCGAATTCCATCGTTATTCCTGGAAATAAACTCGATCTTGCCATGCAGCTTATCCTCACGCCGTTGATTTTGCAGTTGGTAGAACGCAGCCGCCGGGTTCTCTAAAGGGAAGTGCACCATGGCTCATCTCGACCGCGCGATTTCTCATCATGATCTTGCGAATGCCGTGCGTATGCTGGCGGTGGATGCCGTGGAGCGCGCAAAGTCCGGTCATCCCGGCATGCCGATGGGAATGGCGGACGCCGCAACGGTGCTCTGGAGCCGCTTCCTGAAATTCGACCCCGAGTGCCCTGACTGGCCGGATCGCGATCGGTTCGTGCTTTCCGCAGGCCATGGTTCGATGCTGCTTTACGCGCTGCTGCATCTTACGGGCTTTGCAGCGGTCACCATCGAAGAGATACGCAATTTCCGCCAATTGGGTTCGCTTACCCCCGGGCATCCCGAATACGGCCACACACCGGGTGTGGAAACAACAACGGGCCCGCTTGGGCAAGGATTTGCCGCTGCCGTCGGCATGGCACTCGCCGAAAAATTGTTAGCCGAGCGGTTCTCGCGGAGGCTTGTCGATCATCGAACCTACGTCATCGCCGGCGATGGCTGTCTGATGGAAGGCATTTCGCATGAGGCCGCCTCTCTCGCCGGCCATCTGGGGTTGGGCAGGCTCATTGTGCTTTACGATGACAACGCCATTACCATCGATGGCCCGACACGCCTTGCTTGCTCCGACGATACGCTGCTGCGTTTTACCGCCTATGGCTGGCACATACAGGCGGTGAACGGCCATGATCCGGAAGCGATTGCCCGTGCGATCGAAGCGGCGCGGCTGGATCCGCGCCCCTCGCTGATTGCCTGCCGCACCATCATCGGTTTCGGCGCACCGAACAAACAAGGGCAGGCTGCCGTTCATGGCGCACCGCTCGGCCCGGAAGAGGTTGCAGCAACGCGCGCCGAGCTTGGGTGGAAAGCGCCGCCCTTTACGGTGCCTCCGGAAATCCGCAATGTTTGGCGGCACATCGGGCTGCGCGGTAAACCGGTTCGGAGAGCCTGGGAACGCTCTCTTGCAACGACCGATCCGGCGCTTCGCGAAGAATTTTTGCGCACTCTGGAAGGGCGCCTACCAGACAGTTTCTCTTACGCAATTCGCTCGTTCAAAGCGGAATTGGTCACCCGTAAACCCGCGCTGGCAACACGCAAGGCAAGCGAAGAAACTTTGAATGCCATTGCGCCTTCGCTTCCGGAACTCATCGGCGGTTCGGCCGATCTCACGCATTCCAACAACACTCTCGCCAAATGCATGCGCACGATTGAGAGCGGTGACTTCTCGGGCCGTTATATTCATTTCGGCGTGCGCGAACATGCCATGGCCGCTATCATGAACGGGCTCGCTCTGCATCGGGGTTTCATCCCTTATGGCGGCACGTTCTTGGTATTTTCCGATTATTGCCGCCCGGCAATCAGGCTCTCCGCACTCATGGGTCTCCGCGTCATCTACGTCATGACGCACGATTCCATCGGCCTTGGCGAAGACGGCCCCACCCATCAACCCATCGAGCATTTGGCAAGCCTTCGCGCGATGCCCAACATCTTGGTGTTTCGCCCGGCGGATGCGGTGGAGACGGCAGAGTGCTGGGAGCTCGCGCTCAAAAACCAAAATCGTCCGAGCGTGCTTGCGCTTTCCCGCCAGTCATTGCCCTTTATCCGCACCGAGGCAACCGAAGAGAATCTCTGTGCGCGCGGCGCTTACGTCGTTGCGGAAGCGCATAAGCCGCGCGCGCTTACCCTTCTCGCAACCGGTTCGGAAGTGTATCTTGCGCTTAAGGCTCGCGAAGAGTTGGCGAAAGAAGGTTTGCCGGTGGCCGTTGTTTCCATGCCGTGTTTCGAGCTTTTCGAAGAGCAAGACCCGGCTTATCGCGAAGCCACGCTCGGCTCGGCCCCGCGGCTCGCCATCGAAGCGGCAACGCCTTTCGGCTGGACGCGTTATGTCGAAAGCGAATCTCATACTCTGAGCATATCGACTTTCGGCGCCTCTGCCCCGGCCGAAGATTTGTACAAACATTTCGGCCTCACGGTTGAAGCAATTCTCGCGAAAGCGCGTATGTTGCTGGCGACCGCGAAGGCAGCCTGATGAACGTGCGTTCTTATACTCTGTTCGGAGCTTGAAACCATGCCCTTGGTCACACTGCGTCAGTTGCTCGATCACGCGGCCGAACACGGCTACGGCGTGCCGGCGTTCAACATCAACAATATGGAGCAGGTTCTCGCCATTATGAACGCGGCGCGTAAAACCGCCTCGCCGGTTATTTTGCAGGCGAGCCGCGGCGCACGTTCTTATGCCGGCGACGCGATGCTGCGACACATGATTCTTGCGGTCCTCGAAACCTATCCCGAGATCCCGGTTTGTGTTCACCAAGATCACGGCGAAAGCATGGCGACCTGCCTCTCCGCAATCCAGAACGGCTTCACTTCGGTGATGATGGACGGCTCCCTCAAGGAAGACGGCAAAACCCCCGCCGACTATAACTATAACGTCTCCGTTACGTCGCGGGTAGCGGAAATGGCTCATGCAGTCGGGGTTTCCGTCGAAGGCGAACTTGGCTGTCTTGGCTCGCTGGAAACCGGCTCGGGCGAAGCCGAGGACGGGCATGGTGCAACCGGAGCGCTATCGCGCGAACAATTGCTTACGGATCCGGACCAAGCGGCCGATTTCGTCCGCCTCACCGGGGTGGATGCGCTCGCGGTGGCAATCGGCACAAGCCACGGCGCCTACAAGTTTAAGCGAAAGCCCACGGGCGATATCCTCGCCATGGATGTTGTGAAGGCAATCCACGCGCGCTTGCCGGATACGCACCTCGTGATGCACGGTTCCTCTTCCGTTCCCCAAGAGTTGCAGGACATTTTCAATGCCTACGGCGGCGCCATGCCGCAAACTTGGGGCGTCCCGGTTGAGGAAATTCAACAGGGAATTCGCTTTGGCGTGCGGAAAATCAATATCGATACCGATTGCCGCATCGCCATGGTCGGACAAATTCGCAGAATTGCCCAACAGCATCCCGCGGAATTCGACCCGCGGGCATTTCTCAAGCCTGCGATGGCGGCACTGGAAGCGCTTTGCGCGCAGCGCTTTGAAGAGTTCGGCACCGCCGGGCACGCCGGGAGCATCAAGCCGTTGCCGCTCGCGGAAATGGCACGCCGTTATCGCAGCGGCGCGTTCTCGGTGCGGGTTGTCTCGCCCGTTTATGCCGCCTGAATACCGTTTGTTAGCAAAGGGGATGGTGTCGTGAATGTAGTGGATAAGAAAGTACGACAAGGCCGCTATGACGCCGGCGTTATGATGTACAAGGAAATGGGGTATTTTGATCTCCATTACCAGCCGAAAGATACCGACGTTTTGGCACTGTTTCGCATCACACCGCAAGACGGAGTGGACCCCGAAGAAGCCGCAGCTGCGGTGGCGGGTGAAAGCTCTACCGCAACCTGGACGGTGGTGTGGACCGATCGCCTCACCGCGTGCGATAAATACCGCGCCAAGTGTTACCGGATCGATCCGGTTCCCGGCCAACCGGGACAGTATTTCGCTTATATCGCCTATGATCTCGATCTTTTTGAACCGGGATCTGTGGTTAATCTTGCCGCATCCATTATCGGTAACGTCTTCGGCTTCAAACCGCTCAAAGCGCTCCGCCTTGAAGATATGCGCTTGCCCACGGCCTATGTAAAAACCTTTGACGGCCCCCCGACGGGAATCGTGGTCGAGCGTGAACGACTGGACAAATTCGGCAGACCTCTGCTCGGCGCGACGGTGAAGCCGAAACTCGGCCTTTCGGGCCGCAACTACGGCCGCGTGGTTTACGAGGCGCTCAAGGGCGGTCTTGACTTCACCAAGGACGACGAAAACATCAACAGCCAACCCTTCATGCACTGGCGCGACCGCTTCCTCTATTGCATGGAAGCAGTCAATCGCGCTCAGGCAATGACCGGCGAAGTGAAAGGCACTTATTTAAACGTCACCGCCGCCACTATGGAGGAAATGTACGAACGCGCTGAATTCGCCAAAGAACTGGGCTCGATCATTATTATGATCGATCTCGTCATCGGCTACACCGCCATTCAGTCCATGTCGAAATGGGCGCGCCGCAACAACATGATTCTGCACCTGCATCGCGCCGGACATTCCACTTACACGCGGCAAAAATCGCACGGGGTAAGCTTCCGTGTCATCGCGAAATGGATGCGCCTGGCCGGTGTTGACCATATTCATGCCGGCACGGTTGTCGGGAAACTAGAGGGAGATCCGGCCACGGTGCGCGGGTTCTACGATATCTGCCGAGAAAACTACAACCCCATGCAGCTTGAGCACGGCCTATTCTTCGATCAAGATTGGGCCGGACTTCGCAAGGTCATGCCGGTTGCGTCGGGCGGAATTCACGCGGGGCAAATGCACCAGTTGCTCCACCTTTTGGGAGAAGATTGCGTGCTGCAGTTCGGCGGCGGAACGATCGGACATCCCATGGGCATTGCCGCCGGGGCCACCGCCAATCGGGTTGCCCTGGAGGCAATGGTGCTGGCGCGTAACGAAGGGCGGGATATTCTGCACGAAGGGCCGGACATTCTGGAAAAAGCCGCCCAGCATTGCACCCCGCTGAAGCAGGCCTTGGAAACATGGAAGGATGTCAGCTTCAATTACGCTTCCACCGATACGCCCGATTTTGTGGCCGTGCCGACACCGGCCTGAAGGAGCAAAACCATGCGAATCACGCAAGGAACATTCAGTTTTCTACCCGACCTTACCGACGAGCAGATCAAGGCCCAGGTGAAATATTGCCTGGATCACGGTTGGGCCGTGAACATCGAATTCACCGATGACCCCCACCCGCGAAACACGTATTGGGAAATGTGGGGTTTGCCGATGTTCGATTTGAAAGATCCCGCAGGGGTTATGTACGCCTTGGAGGAATGTCGCAAAGTCTACGGCAAACGCGCCTATATCCGCCTCTCCGCTTTCGATGCCACGGCGGGATGGGAATCGCTCCGGCTTTCCTTCATTACCGATCGCCCGGCCGAAGAGCCTGGTTTCCGGCTCGAGCGTCAAGAACTCGAAGATCGCCACATCGCCTACACCACGCACGCCTACGCGACGGACCGACCGGAAGGAATGCGCTATTAGTTCGTTGCTCTCCCCAACTTGCCGGTTGCCTACGGGCAACCGGCGCATTTTTCGCATGCTTGCGGCATACATCTGAAAGGGCTTGTGCTTTGAGCGCTTCTTCGGATCTCTCCATGGCAACGGAACGCATCGATCTGCAAGCCGCGTTTGCCAACTCCGGCGTAAGCGAGGTCATCACCACACTCGATCGCGAGCTGGTCGGGTTAAAGCCTGTCAAACGCCGCATTCGCGAAATTGCGGCCTTGCTGCTGGTGGAAAAGCTGCGGCGGGAACACGGTCTCGGCAGCGAACCCCCGACTTTGCATATGTCGTTTACCGGGAATCCCGGCACCGGAAAAACCACGGTGGCGCTGCGCATGGCCGAGATTCTCCACCGCCTCGGCTATATTCGCACCGGCCAACTGATTTCCGTCACCCGCGATGACTTGGTCGGCCAATATATCGGGCATACCGCACCCAAGACGAAAGAAGTGCTGAAAAAGGCCATGGGTGGCGTGCTCTTCATCGATGAGGCATACTATCTTTATCGCCCGGAAAACGAGCGGGATTACGGGCAGGAAGCCATCGAGATTCTGCTCCAAGTGATGGAAACCAAGCGCGATGATTTGGTGGTCATTTTGGCGGGATACGCGGATCGGATGGAGCGATTTTTTACGGCGAACCCGGGGTTTCGTTCGCGTGTCGCCCACCATATCGACTTTCCTGATTATACGGACGAGGAACTCTTCCAAATCGCCGAAAAAATGTTAGAAAAGCAACACTACCGTTTCGATAAGCCGGCAGCGGCAGCGTTTCTGGAGTATATCGAAGCGCGCCGCCGGCAGCCGCATTTCGCCAATGCCCGTTCGATTCGCAACGCCTTGGATCGTGCGCGCCTCCGCCAGGCCGTGCGCTTGCTGGAAGCTCATGACGGGACGAAGACCGTGCAGGATCTTCTCATCATCACCGAAGAGGATATTCGCCAAAGCCGCGTTTTTGCTCGAGTTCCAACCGCCACGCGCGCCGAACGCGTAGAGGCCGAATAATGGTCCAAGACATTCTGGTTGCACCCTCGATCCTCTCCGCCGATTTCGCCCGCTTGGGTGCGGAAGTCGAAGCGGTCGACGCCGCAGGGGCCGATTGGATTCATCTCGATGTCATGGACGGGCATTTCGTGCCGAACCTCACCTTTGGGCCGGAAGTGGTGCGTGCCATCCGCTCCCACAGCAGAAAATGTTTCGACACGCACTTGATGATCTCCCCCGTTGACCCTTATCTCGAGGCTTTCGCCTCCGCCGGGGCTGACCGGATCATCGTGCACGCTGAAGCGTCTACGCATTTGGACCGCACCTTGCAGAGCATTGCCAATCTCGGCAAATCGGCGGGGGTGGCGTTAAATCCGGCGACGCCGGAAAGCGCCGTTGCTTACGTGCTCGATCGCATCGATCTCGTCCTGGTGATGAGCGTCAATCCCGGCTTTGGCGGGCAAAGCTTCATTCCCGCCGTTTTGGAAAAAATCGCCCGGCTTCGCCAAATGATCGGAAACCGGCCGATCCACATCGAGGTGGATGGCGGAATCACCCCCGAAACGGCGCCGCTTGTGGTTGCCGCAGGCGCCGATGTCTTGGTGGCCGGCTCGGCTGTTTTCCGCGCTCCTCCCTATGAGCAAGCCATCCGTGCGCTGCGCGGGGCCGGTTGACAGGGCCCGATGCCCGCGTCACGCCTGAGAAATCGCCGCGAACGCCGCCGGCGTGGGTTCCCCTGAAAGCCGCTCGCGAACCTGGTCCTTGCCGCATCGCAACACGCATCGCCCCCTCTTCCGCCTTCCGCAAAGGGAGGCCATGATGCGGCCCTTGAGGAGGAATGCGTGATGCCCAAACCCGTTTTGCTGATGACCCGCCGGTTGCCGCCCGCCGTGGAGGCCCGTGCGCGGCGCGACTATGAAGTCCGCCAAAATTCGGACGATCGGCTGCTGAGCGCCGCCGAGATTCTCCGCAACGCCGAGGGCGCGGATGCGATCCTCTGCGCACCGGGGGATCGGCTGGATGCGGACCTCATCGCTCGGCTCCCACAAAGCGTCAAAGTCATTGCAACCTTCAGCGTCGGCTTCGATCACATCGATATCGCAGCAGCCCGCGCCCGCGGCATTCCGGTTTGCCACACCCCCGATGTGCTTTCGGTCGCAACGGCCGAGCTTGCCATGCTGCTGATTCTGGCGGCAGCCCGCCGCGCCGGCGAGGGCGAGCGCTTGGTGCGCGCAGGGCGGTGGACGGGCTGGGCGCCGACCCAGCTCTTGGGCACGCAGGTTTCCGGCAAACGTCTGGGCATTTTCGGCATGGGCCGGATCGGGCGCGAATTGGCTCGAATCGCCCGCGGCTTTCAAATGGAGGTGCATTACCGCGACGTAGCACCCCTGCCCGAGACGCTCGCGCAAGGCGCCGTCTATCATGGCTCCGATGAAAGTTTTCTCCCGCTTTGCCAGTTCCTTTCGCTCAATGCCCCAGGCGGAGAGGCAACACGCAAATGGCTGAACGCCGCGCGCATCGCACGCCTGCCGCGCGGGGCGGTGGTGGTGAATGCCGCGCGCGGGTCGCTGATCGACGATGCGGCCTTGATTGCCGCGCTTAAAACCGGGCAGGTTGCCGCGGCCGGGCTTGACGTCTATGAAGGCGAGCCCGATCTCAATCCGGAATACCGCACGCTCGAGAACGTGTTTTTGCTTCCGCATCTGGGCAGTGCCACCGTTGAGACGCGCGATGCCATGGGCTTTCTCGCGCTTGATGGCATTGATGCCGTTTTGAGCGGCAAAACCCCGCGCAATTTGGTGCCGTAAGAGGATTCTATGGAATTTGATTTTACCACGCTCAGCGCGAGCCAGCGATATAAGCTCTTGGTTTCCACGATTGTTCCGCGGCCGATTGCATGGGTCGTCAGCTTGGATGCCGCCGGCAAGCTCAACGCTGCCCCCTTCTCGTTCTTCAATGCGTTTTCGCAAGATCCTCCGGTAGTGTGCATCGGCATCGGCGGCAGGCACCCCGGAGACGTGAAAGACACCGGCAACAATATCCGGGTCACGGGCGAGTTTGTCGTGAACCTCGTCTCCTTCGCCAATGCCGAACAAATGAACATCACCGCCATTGAGTTCGGCCCCGAGGTCGATGAATTGGCCGAAGCGGGGTTAACGCCAATCCCCTCCGTTCGCGTCAAACCCCCGCGCATTGCCGAAAGTCCGGTTTCGATGGAATGTGAACGATTGATGACGATCGAACTCGGCAACGAGCGCGCACTCGTGCTCGGTAAGGTATTGCTGATGCACATTCGCGATGATGCCGTTATCGATGCCGCCAAATGTTACATCGATACGCCGAAACTGGATCTCATCGGGCGCATGCACGGCCGCGGGTTTTATACGCGCACGCGCGACCAGTTCGAAATGCCGCGCATTCCGGTGGAAGACTGGCAACTCCGGAATACCGATTAAAGGCAGCCCCCCCGGCATCCAACCGATAACGGAAAACCGACCGGTGCCGCGCACTCTCTTGGGGGGCCGCGAAAATCGGAGGATTTTCTCAGGCCCCCGCGAGAAATTCCGCCATCGCCGTAAGAGCTTGCTCCGTTCGGAAATTATTCCGCTGCCACAAGCTGCGGCGTTTGGGAAGCCGGCTTGCGCCGCTCTTGCGCGGCCGCCAAGCGCAGCATCCGCTTGAGATCCGCCTCTTCCAGCCGGAGCGCCGCGTCCACCCAAATCTCGGTGATGTCGAGCAGTTCTTCGAGCGTGACCGGCTGCACGCGCCGGCGCGCTTGAAAGACTGCTTCATAGGCATTGTGGCGCCGCCGCTGGCGTTCGATCAATTCGCGAACAGCGTGCTCGCCCTGGCCGTCTTCCGCCACCAGATCCACCAGCCCCATTTCGTAAAGCTCTTCGGCGCTATATGTGCGGCCGCTGAAAATAATGCGCTCGGCACGCACCCCATCCAACCGGCGCGAAAGAAAGCTATAAGCGCCCATGCCGGGAAAGAGATTGAACAGCACTTCGGGCAAACCGAATTTTGCGCTGCGTTCGGCAACAATCATGTTGCAGGCCAGAGCGGCTTCGAAACCGCCTCCAAGGGCATCGCCCTGCACCAAAGCGATGGTAACGATCGGCAAATGGAAGCTGACGGCGTTGTTATAGACCGCCTCAACGCAAAGCCGCGCATAGTGCCGCAACGCTGTCCGATCTTGCGCGCGGATCTTTTCCACAAACAGAGGAAGATCCCCGCCCAGACTAAACACGCCAGGATGTTTCGATCCCAACACGAAATATTTAATCTGTGTCATGCCATTGCGTGCACGCTGTCCGTATTCTTCTTCGATGCTGCGCTGCATCCCGATAATATCGGACAGCAGTTTGACCGAAAAACTCGGGCGCCCTTGCGGCTTCATAAAGCACCAATAGGTGGCCACTTCCGGGTCAAGATCAATCTCGATCTCGCTCCAAAGCGCACTCTGGTCTCGGGCTTTGCCGAGATCGAAAGGCTTTTCATGGCCGGGTTTCGAGAAAGATCGGAAAGTGCCGAATGCGGTTGCTCTTTCCTGGTGCAGGTTTTGGTAGGGCTTAGCAAGATAGGTCATCGGTCTTCTCCTTCGGGCAAAAACGGTGAACCGGCACAGGCAGCGTAATTTCGCCGGGTGACGTTTGCGGCTGCAAATCTTATGGCGAATATCCGAGAATTGGCAGAGGGAATTTTCGGCCCCATCCGGCCTTTGCTATGCCGGACGGTGCGAAGCGATAACGGACGAAAAAGGCGATGCGCGCACCGGCCCTGCAAATCGCCCCAGCCGAAAGAGCCCGGGACTATTCCGAGAACGCGTTGAGCGCCCCGCTAGGGGTGTTTCGCGATGATCGGGCTCGGCGCGGCACTTTGCTCTTCCCAGTCCTCGTTCCAAGTCCGTCCGTCGCGTTCGATCAACGCAATGGCCGCGGTCGGCCCCCAGCTTCCCGCAGGATAAGCGCGCGGCGGGTCAGGATTTTCCTCCCAAGCCGAGAGAATCGGTTCAACCCATGCCCAAGCCGCTTCCACTTCGTCGCGGCGCATGAACAATGTGGTGTTGCCGCGGACGGCATCCATCAGCAGCCGTTCATACGCGTCCGGATAACGCATGCCAAAGGCTTCGGTAAAGCTGATGTTTAACTTCACGGGTCGCAGGCGCATGCCGCCGGGGCCGGGATCCTTGGTCATTAAATACAAATGCATACCCTCGTTCGGTTGCAGCCGCACAATGAGCTTATTCGGCAAGAGCGCACCTGATTCACGAGGAAATAACGAAAATGGAACATCGCGGAATTGCACCACGACTTCGGAAACCTTGTGCGGCATGCGCTTGCCGGTGCGCAAGTAAAACGGCACGCCGGCCCAACGCCAAGAACGCAGCTCGGCTTTCAGCGCCACAAATGTCTCCGTGCGACTTTGTCTGCCGATTTCGGTTTGATAGCCGGGCACCATCCGCCCTTCCACCACGCCTTGGGTATACTGGCCGCGGACGACCCGTTGGCCGACCTCATGCACATCGAACGGGCGCAACGCCCGCAAAACTTTCAATTTTTCATCTCGTACCGCATCGGCATCCAGCGAAATCGGCGGTTCCATCGCCAAGAGGCAAAGCAGCTGCAGCAAATGGTTCTGGACCATATCGCGAAGGGCGCCGGCCCGATCGTAATAGTCCGTACGCCCTTCGATGCCGACGCTTTCGGCAACCGTGATTTGCACGTGATCGACAACATCCGCGGTCCAAAGCCTCTCGAAAATGCTGTTGGCAAAGCGCAAGGCCATAAGGTTCTGAACCGTTTCCTTGCCGAGGAAATGATCGATGCGGAAAATCTGCCGCTCGGCAAAAATGCTGCCGATCTCGTCATTGATCGCGCGGGCCGAGGCAAGATCATGCCCGATCGGTTTCTCCACCACCACCCGTGCGGCGCCGCTCACCAGCCCGAAATCGGCGAGGTTGCGGCAAATCGGGCCATAGAGGTTGGGCGCGGTGGCGAGGTAAAAAACCCGGATGCGCTCGGGTGCGCTGCCCAGCATCGTGGCAAGCTCGGTCCAGCCCGGGCCGGGGACTTCGGCATTCAGAGAAACGTAAAAAAGCCGAGAAAAGAAAAGACCGAGCGCCTCCGGCGTGCATTCTTCCGGGCCAAGCGCGGCTTCTAGGGCGGCGTGCACGCGGGCGTGAAATGCCGCGCGATCCATTTCCGTGCGCGCCGCGCCGATAATGCGGCTCTCGAGGGGGATTTGCCCGTCGCGGAAACGGCGCAGCAGCGCCGGCATCAGCTTCCGCAAGCTCAGATCGCCATTAGCGCCGAAGACAACGCCGTCGAACGGCTGCACCGGAATAATTTGGGCCATGGGGTGCTCTCTCTCTTCACGCGCCTTGCGCCGGATCGGCGCGAAAGCGTTACTCTTGACTTCTCCGGCATTTCCGGCCAAGGCCCAACCGCCCCGAAACCCTTGCGCGACGCCGCGCGATACCAAGTAAGCGCGGATTTATTCTTCGCCGGGCTTCCACTCGCGTGCCGTCCGCTGTGCTTCCACAAGCTGGTAGGGCGGCAGCATCGCAGCCAACCGATCCCGCGCCCGCACGGCCTGCTGGCGCAGCGGGTCGGACGGCGCCAGCCGAGCGGCCGCCAGATTGAACCAAACATAAGCCGTCACCAGCGTCTTGGGCGAGGGCATCTTGCGCAGCGTCATCGCCCCCATATTGTACTGCGCCGGGGCGTAGCCCTGTTCGGCCGCCTTCCGAAGCCACCGAACGGCTTCGGCAAAGTCCTGCGGGACTCCTTCGCCTTGCTCGAAGAGCATGCCCAGGCTGTTTTCGGCCGGAGGATAATCGTGCAAGGCAGCCCTTTGGTACCACGCCGCCGCTTGCGCATAGTCCTGCGGCACGCCTTCACCTTTGGCATAGGCCCAGCCGACTTGATATTCCGCAGGCACAACCCCTTGTGCAGCGGCTCTCTGCCATAACAGCACCGCTTCCGCGGCGTTCCGGTCCACCCCTTGCCCTTGGGAGTAGAGCACGCCCAGCTCATACTCCGCTGCCGGGTTACCAGCGTCTGCCGCTTTCCGGAACCATTGGGCGGCTGCGGCCGGATCCTTCGCAACCCCCTCCCCTTTGGCGTACATTAAACCCAGGCTCAGCTCCGCCTCCGGCACGCCGGCATTGGCGGCTTTTTCGTACCACTCCCGGGCCTTATCCAGGTCCGGGTCCACGCCTCGCCCCTCCCGGTACAGCACGGCAAGATCGTAGGCTGCAGCGGGCTCGCCTTTCTCCGCGGCCATCCGCAGATAGCGTGCAGCCAAGGCAGGGCTGGCATCCACTCCGGTGCCGAGTGAGTAGAGATAACCAAGTCTGCCTGCCGCGGCCGCATCGCCGGCATCTGCCGCCTTGCGATACCACGCCGCCGCCTCGCTTGCGCTCTGCGGCACCCCCCGCCCCTCTTCGTAAAGCAGCCCCAGATTATAGGCCGCAGGAACAGAGCCGGCCTGCGCGGCTTTGCGGAACAATTCCGCAGCGCCGGTCTCGTCCCGGGGCACCCCCCAGCCGTTCAGCAAAAGCACGCCCATGGCAACTTGGGCTTTGGTATCGCCTGCATCGGCCGCCGGGCGCAGGCTTGCAGCGATTTTTTCCAACTCGCGCTCTGCCGTGGGGCTTGGGTTGAGCGGAGAATTCACCGAAGGAGAATCCCCCTGGCGCGATTGCGGCAAGGTGGACGGATTAGGCAAAGTACATTGCAGGCTGGTGAGAGCCAGCCCAAGCACGGATAGCATGCGGATTTTGGGCGGCATGGCGGCCTCCTCCGCTTCGGCACGTTCGCTCAAGAGTTTAGGCAGGCCGTGCGCAAGAGCAATACCCCTCTCGGAGCAAGAATCCGCAACAACCCTTCCATGCCCGGGTTTCACCTCATCAGAAAGCGGAGAGGCAACGGGGAAAGCGCTTCGGGCCATCGTTTTTTCCGGCCGCGTCGGTTCTTTCTCATCACGAAAGATTAACCCATCGTTTCCTGACGGAACTTGCCGATCGAAAACCTCTCCTGTTGCAAATTCAAATCGATTAAGGTTACCGTTCGTGCCTGCTTCCGTCTTGGCGCGGCAGAGAAAGCCCTATCCCATGATCTCCGGTCATACCGAATGACGAGCTCTCGATTTTGCCCATGTGGTATTGTGATCTTATTTGCCCTCATTCCATCGCCTTTGCGCCATGCATGGGCACAGGCGGAACCCGCATCCATGCCGGAATCCGGCAACCAAGATTCGGAAACAACGGTATCGCTCACGGATCCTTCTGACCCCTCTCAAGACGTGCTATCCGATTATTTTGCGCAGTGGGCAAACCGCGTCGCCAGAGCGCGCGCCACACAACCGCCGTGGAGCAGCCCGCTTGTGACCACCACAGCGTTGTTAGAAGAACGCCTTCGAATCGATGCCGGGTATCAATATGCCGGTAACGGAAACAGCACATGGGCTTTACCCAATATACGGAGCGGTCTGCAGTTGATCGTGGGAGACACCGAAGAGTTAGAAATCGGAGCCGTGCCCTATTTCATGCGCTTCACGCCGTCCGGCCAAACCAACCCCTCGGGCATCGGTGATTGGCCTTTTTTGCGCCTGAAACAGCGGCTGGCCTCCAGCCCCGAGAGCGAAGGCAATTACGTTCTTTCGGTTTTGTTCGGGCTGCAGGCGCCCACGGGGATTTCCGCGTTCAGCAACAATGCCTACACACTTCTGCCGACTTTGGCATTCGGCAAGGGATTCGGAAATTTCGTGATCCAAAGCTCCATCGGCGCCGTGATCCCGACCGCTTATCAAAGCACGCTCGGCATTCAAATCGTCGGCAACGTTGCCTTTCAATACCGCATCGACCGTATGTTCTGGCCTGAAATCGAAGTGAACTGGACAAACTTTCAAGGCGGCGTAAGAAGCGGTGCCAATCAGGTTTTCCTAACCACCGGCGTCGTGGTTGGCCGTTTTCATCTCACCGATACGCTCAGGTTCACGTTCGGTCTCGGCTATCAAGCCGCACTCGCGCCGCCGTTTCAGGCCTCGCCTCTGTTGCCCCTTTACAACCACGCCTGGATCGGTTCCGTGCGATTAAACTACTAGCCGATCTGCCTCGTGAGTGCCTCTATGCCTCTCGCGTTCCTTTTTTCGAGAGCTTCGTGCGCGCACGCCACCGATCAACCATCCGGGACATGCATTCTTTTACCGGCTAAACATAATCCGCGGCAACCGTGGCATCCCGATGCAGATCGGGCGCAAGCGCACGGAACACCGGTGTGAGCACGAAAGCCACCGCAAGATTCAACAGCACCGAATAAAGCGCCGCATAGCCCGGCACGGTGAAGCCGAAGATATGCAGTGGATAGACCGATCCTTTAAACCCAAGCGCGGCCGCCATATAGGTGCCGCTGCCGATACCCACAAGCCAGCCCGCCAACAAGGCCCAACCGTTAAAATAGCGGGTAAAAAGGCTCAACATTACCGCGGGCGCCGTCTGGATCATCCAAATGCCGCCCAAGAGCTGCAGTTGAATCGCATATTGCTGCGGCAGAAAAATCACGAAGAAAAGCGCCCCGGCCTTCACCACCAAGGAGGCGATCTTGGCCACTTGCGCCTCTTCGGCATCGGTGCATGCGGGCTTGAGAAAATCGCGCCATATGTTCCGAGTAAAAATATTCGCCGTGGCAATCGACATCACCGCAGCCGGCACCAACGCGCCGACGCCGATTGCAGCAAAAGCGATGCCGACAAACCAATTCGGAAATGCCGCCAAGAATAAGGCGGGGACGGAAAAATTCGTTCCAAATTGGCGAAAGCCGGCGGCAAATTCCGGCTTTTGCGCAACCCCAAGCGCAAGCGCCATGAAGCCCACCAAAGCAAGCAAACCCAGCATCAAGGAATACGCCGGCAGAATTGTGGCATTGCGGCGGATCACGCGCGCACTGCTCGCCGAAAGAATTCCGGTAACCGAGTGCGGGTAAAGAAACAACGCAAACGCCGAGCCCAACGCCAACGTGGCATAGCCGCTGTAACTCCCGAGCGAATTGGGCGGGGGTTGCGGCAATAACAATTTGGGTGCGGGTACGGCGGCAAAAATCTTGTCGTATCCGCCAAGCTCAAGCGGTACCACAATAATGGCGGCGATCACGGTGATGTAAATGAGCGTATCTTTCACAACCGCAATCATTGCCGGCGCGCGCAGGCCGCTCGTGTAAGTAAAAGCGGCCAAAATCAGGAATGCCAGAATCAGCGGAAGTTCCGCACTCGGCCCGGTTGCAGGAAAGCCCAAGGCGCCGATCACCACCTCAAGCCCCACCAATTGCAAGGCAATGTAAGGCATAGTGGCCACAAGGCCCGTGGCTGCAATCGCCAAGGCAAGCCAGCGATTGCCGAAGCGCCCCCGCACGAAATCCGCGGCGGTGACATAGCCATGCCGATGCGCAACCGTCCAAAGCCTTGGAAAGACGACATAGAGAATAGGATAGGCCACAATCGTGTAAGGCACGGCAAAAAATCCGATGGCGCCGGCCCCGAACATCAGCGCCGGAACCGCAATGAACGTGTATGCCGTATACAGATCGCCGCCCAAAAGAAACCAAGCCACCCAGGTGCCGAAGCGCCGCCCGCCCAAGCCCCATTCGTGCAACAGGTCCAAGTCGCCTTTGCGCCAGTGTGCGGCAAAAAATCCGAGCAACGTAATAAAAAGAAACAGAGCAACGAAAATTGCGGTTGCAGTCCAATTCATCTCCGGCGTTCCTTACCTCGCGAGCTCATGACTTCGCGTGCTCATGCCAATACACAATGCCGATGAAAACCGAGCCGAGCGGAATCCAGAGCAATTGATACCAGTAGAAAAACGGAATGCCGAAGAACGAGGGGGTTGACCGATTATAGAAGCCCACCCAAAGCGTCGCGATGAACGGCACCAGCAAGAGCAGTCGAACCCAAAGCTTTGATCCGCCCGGATGTCCCTCCGGCGGCGGTTCCGATGGCGGCGGCGCACGCATGTCTTCCTCCCCTGTTTTGCATATCTTTGCTTAGCGTTTGTGGCGACAAGAAAAAAGGGGCATGGGAACCGAGCACATAATTATCATACAATTGTATGCAAAAACTTCTCCCCCGCCAAAGCTATGATCACAGGGCATGCATACCTCCGTGCGAACTGCACACAGTAAATTCACGTGACAGTCGCACTGCCGCACGATAGAGCTCATCCATTGCTTCATAGCGTGTGGCCCCAAGGACCAAGCAAGGTCCGGGCCAGGAGGAAGCAAAAGCGTATAGGCCTAGGGAGATGCCGATGGACGAAACCATCAAAGCACCAACAAAAGCACCAACTGAGGATCCTTTCCGCCTGGCGGAATTCTTTGCGCAAGGGCAAAATTGGTTCGCCAATTGGAGCCAAGTCTCGGATCGTTGGATGCAAGGGATGCTGAATATCGCGCGAGAGCAGGCCGAACTCTCCCGGACGCTGATCGAAGGGGGGCTTGCCGGCTTCAACATCTACGGCTCCTCGCGTCGGCCTGAGGATTTGCTGGAAGCGCAACTCGGCCAGATGCGCCAGCGAATGGACCAAATCATCAAAGGCATGCGCAAAATGGCCGATGAGGTTTATGCCTGCTGCTTTGAAACCGCGGCGCTCTCGCTTCCGGGCAAAGAAGCGTCCAAATCGGCAAGCGAAACCGGCGGGAAAACTGCGTCTTCGTTTGCGCGCCCTGCCGCCCGCGCCGCCCAGACCGGGAAAGAGACGGCCGCCGCCGAGTAACGCGGCCCAATCCCAACCTTTGCAAAAGCGCAGAAGGGGTTTGCCTCTTCTGCGCTCTCTGAACGGCATCGGCTTGCCATCACGCAAGCCGACAGGTTGCCCCTTCGCCCGAGCAGCGGTTATACCGGCACCACCGGAGTTTTGGTTTGCGGGATCCGCGCAAGCATCGCGGCATCCAGCCCAAGGTGGGCCGCAACCAGCGTATGCGGCGTATTTGCGATCCAGCTCGAAAGCGAAACGTCGGAATATTGCCCGTTGGCGAAAATTTCCAGAAACCGCAGCGGCTCGTCACCGATATTTTCGATGTAATGGCCCATGGCCCGCGGCACGTATCCCACATCGCGCGGGCGGAAATCCACGGTATTGGCTTCGCCTCTGCTGGCAAACACCGTCATGCGCGCCCGGCCGGAAATGTAATACTGCCACTCATCGGCAAGAGGGTGCCAATGCAGCTCGCGCATCCCGCCCGGGTTCACTTCCACGAAAGCCGCCGACATCGTCTGCGATGCCTTGAAATTGTTGCGATCGGCAATGCGCACGGATCCGCCGCGGGTTTTGATGGGCGGCTGTTGCATGAATTTGAAACTGAAGCTGTTGGGAACGTCGGGGCGCGAGCTTTCCGCCCGTTCCGCGGCAAGAGGTTTCGGCAAGGGCGCGTTGAAAATATAAAGCTCGTGCGGGGGAATATGGTCGAATACCGAAGCATCGACGCCAAAATTTTTGGCAAGCACGTCGCGCGGCGTATGCGCAAGCCAATCGGTGATCAAGAACGTGCTGTCTTCGGAAAACGCCCCGTCGTCGAAAGCAAGCAGGAACTCGCAGCCGTCGTCCCCCAACCCCTGAATGGAGTGCGGAATACCGCCGGGGAAAAACCACAAATCGCCGGCTTCAACATCGTCGATAAACGTCCGCGCCTCTTGATCTACCGCGGTAATGCGCGCCTTGCCGGAAAGCATAAAGGCCCATTCCGCCTGCTTGTGCCAGTGCAATTCGCGCACCGCCCCTTTGGGCAGGCGCATATTCACTCCGGCAACCGTTTTCGCAATGGGAAACTGGCGGATCGTGACTTCGCGCGCCCAGCCCGCTTCCGTGCGGCGCGTATAAGCGTCCTCGAAAGAGAAGCGCAGCGCGCCGAGGTTGCCGTGGTCCGTGGCCGGCGGATAAAATTCTACGGATTTGTTAGCGCCCGGCGCGCCCGCCGGCGCCGCCCTCTCGTAATCGGCTGCCTGGCTTTGGCTGCCGGCAGCGGCCGCAAACAGCGCGCCGATGCCTGCCGTGGCCAACACGTCTCTCCGGGATGCCCCTTCGCTCATGCTTTCCTCCCCATACTTTGCGCCGCGCGTTCCGTTCCATGCGCGTGCGTCCCAACGATGTTCGGCGATCAGAGCCGGAAAGTCTATGGCGTTGCAGCTTCGCGCAACCGTTCCTCGGCAAGCTTGCGCCAGGGCGCATCCGTGGGGGCTTGCGCAAGTGCCTGGCGGAACAAAGAAGCCGCTTGCGGCGTCACGCGGCCTTCGGCCCGCGCTAAGGCTTCCGCCGCCATCGCCGCGAGGGTGGGGTCAAAGCCGGAGATCAACGCATGCTGATAGGCATCCGCCGCCGCCGCATAGTGTTCCCGCGCGCTTTCCGCGTTGCCGAGCAGCACGAAGCCTTCCCGTGCACGGGGCGAATGGGGATCCATGGTAGCCAGCCGCGCCCGCAAAGCCTGGAGCAAGGCTTCTTCTTCCCGCGCCTTCGCCTGTTGCTCCGCCAAAGGCATGGCCGGAAGCCATGGCGTTCCGCCGACAAGATACAGCGCCATCGCCGCGGCGGGCACAACAGCGAGGGCCGCCAGCACCAAACCGCGGCCCTTGGCAGCCACCGGCGGGTCGGCCGTTTCGGCCGCAGCCAGCAACCGACGCTTGATCTCTACCTGAGCCGCCTCATACTCCGCCGCGGTCAGATGCCCCTGCTCGCGCTCCAGCTCAAGCTCGGCCAGCTGTGCCTGGTAAAGCGCCAGCGCGGCGCCTTTGCGCTTCTTTAGCGACGCATGGCGCAAGAGCGAAAAGGCCAGCGGCGCCATCGCGGCAACGGCCAAGGCGGCAAGCACAAGCCAGATCATGAGCGGGGATTCCCCAATCCCTCACGCAAAAGCCGCTTCAGCCGTGCCTCTTCGGCCGCCGACAGCGGTTGCGGCGGGGCGGGCCTTCGGCGCAGGCCAAACCAAACGACAATCCCTCCCACCGCAAGCGCAACCGCCGGGGAAAACCACAAGAAGAGCGTCGCCATACGAAACGGCGGTTTGAGCCGCACAAAATCGCCATAGCGCGCGACCATCCAGGCAATCACCTCTTTGTCCGATTCGCCGGCCGCGACGCGCTTGCGGATTTCCGCACGAAGATCGCGCGCGAGGTCGGCATCGGATTCCTCAATGCTCTCGTTTTGGCAGACCAGGCAGCGAAGCTCCTGCCCGATCGCCTCGGCGCGCAATTCCTGTGCCCGGTCGGGCAGCATTTCCGCCGGATTGCTCACCGCGCGGGCCGCATGAAAGGGAGCCGCGGCGAGCAGCACTGCCAGCAAACACAAGGCGCCGATCGGTTGAGCGCGCACCGTCGGGATCCGTTTCCTCCTCATGCGCCGCTGCCGCCTCGCAGCAAAGGAAAGAGCTGATCGCGCACCACATCGTCGCTGAGCGCTCCCGCCCAACGCCAGCGGATAATACCGTGCGGGTCAATCAAAAAGGTCTCCGGCACGCCATAGACGCCGAAATCGATGCCAACCCGGCCGGTTTCATCGCGCGCCAGGCGCGTATAGGGGTTGCCCCTTTCGGTCAGAAACCGCTTTGCCGCATCAACCGTATCCTTATAGGCAATGCCCCAAATCGGCAGTCCTGCCGCGGCGAGTTCCGTCAGCACAGGGTGCTCGATCTGGCAAGGCACGCACCAAGAAGCGAAGAAATTCACCAGAACCCAGCGTTTGGCGGCGACAAGATCCGCGCTGGAAATTCCCGCCGTGGCGGGCGGCTGCGCCGGCAGGGTAAAATTCGGCACGGGCTTGCCGATCAAGGGGCTCGGCACGGCGTGCGGATCATAGGTGCCGTGCTTCATGCGTTCCAGCAAGGCCAGAAACGCGGCCCCGCCTGCCGCCGCCGCGGCCACCGGCAGGGTGAGGAGCAACCGTCGGCCGAGAGAAGATCCAAGCCAGGCCATGAAGCGCGCCTTTTAAGCTTTTGCCATGGCCGCTGCCTTCAGCGGCGCGCCCACGCGCAGGCGCCGATCGCTCAGCGAAAGCGCGCCGCCCGCCGCCATCACCAGAGCGCCAAGCCAAATCCAGGGCACCAGCGGGTTTCGATGCAGCCGCAACACCACTTTACCGTTCTGCTCCTCGCCCACCGCCGCGTAGAGGTCGCGGAAGAGATTGGTGCGGATTGCCGTATCCGTAACGGTATTGCGCTGAACGGGATAGCTTCGGCGCGAGGGGGTCAGCAACGCCACCCGGCGCCCATCCTTTTCCACCGCAATTTCCGCAACCCGCGCGGTATAGTTCGGCCCCGGCGCATCATAAAGCCGCTCCAATTGCCAATGGTAGCCGGCAAAATCCACACCCTCGCCCGGATGGAGGGCGACAATCACGTGCGTGGCCAGCGCCATGCCGGCGATTCCGGCAACCGTGATGCCCATGCCCAGATGCGCCACCGTCGCGCCCCATGCCGCACGCGGCAGCCCCGCCGCGCGGGCAAGGCTCTCGCGAAGCGGCAGGCGGAAGAGGCGCACGCGCTCGACGATGTCCGCAAATGCGCCGAGCGCCAGCCAGACGGCGCCGCCGAAGGCCAGCCCAACCAGCCCGTCGCGAACCCCGAACCCGACAAGAAAGCCCACACACAAAGCCGCAAGCGCCGCCCACCACAACCGCTGCAGCACGGGCCCCAAGGCAGCACGCTTCCAAGGCAGCATGGGCCCCACGCTCATCGCCGCAAAGAGCGGAATGGTTAGCGGCAACACGGTGGCATCAAAGAACGGCTTGCCGACGCTGATCTGCTCGCCCGTCAACAGGTTCACGAACATAGGATAGGTGGTACCGGTAAACACCACGGCGGCAATCGCGCAGAGCATGATGTTGTTGAACACCAAAGCGCCTTCGCGCGAAATCGGGGAAAACAACCCTCCGGGAGCCAGAGCCGGCGCGCGCAGCGCGAACAACACCAAGGCCGAGCCGATCACCAAGCCGAGCAAGGCCAGAATGAAAATGCCGCGGGCAGGATCGTTGGCAAAAGCGTGGACGCTGTTGAGGATCCCGGAACGCACCAGAAACGTCCCGGACAGCGAAAGCGAAAAGGTGGCAATGGCCAGCAGCACGGTCCAGACCTTCAGCGCCTCGCGTTTCTCCACCACGATTGCCGAATGCACCAGCGCGGTGCCCGTGAGCCACGGCAAAAGCGAGGCGTTTTCTACCGGATCCCAAAACCAAAAACCGCCCCAGCCCAGCTCGTAATAGGCCCACCAGGAACCGAGCGCGATCCCGCCGGTCAAAAAACACCAAGCCCCGAGCGCCCAGGGCCGCACCCAGCGTCCCCATAGCGCATCGATGCGCCCCTCGATCAGCGCCGCCACCCCGAAAGCGAAGGGAATGGCAAACCCGACATAGCCCGCATAGAGAATGGGCGGGTGCAGCGCGAGCCCCGGGTCTTCCAACAGCGGGTTCATGCCCTGCCCATCCGGCGGAGGCGGCCAAACGCGCAGAAACGGGTTGCTTTCGGTGAGTGCGAAAAGCAGAAACCCTGCCGAGGTTGCCCCAAGCACGCCGATCACCCGCGCGCGCAGGCTGCTCGGCAAGTCCTGCCCGAACGCGGCCACGGCGGCCCCGCAAAGCGCCAGGATGAAACACCACAGCAGGATGGAGCCCTCGTGATTACCCCAAGTCCCGGTAATTTTATAAAGCAGGGGCTTCGCGGCTTGGCTGTTCTGCACCACGTTCAGCACCGAAAAGTCTGAAACCACGTTGCACCAAATCAGCGTGAAAAACGCGGTGCCAAGCGCGATCAACTGGCCCACGGCAAGCGCGGGCGTGGCAGCCATCAGCGGCTCTCGCCGCGCCTGGGCCCCCATGAGCCCAAAAATCCCTTGTGCGGCTGCCAGGCAAACCGCAAGCGCGAGCGCAAAATGGCCGAGTTCGGGATTCATCGCTTTTTGCCTAATATCCGGTTTGCCGCCCGCCGGCGGAGGCGGCCGGAGCGGCTGCGGCAGGGGTCGTCACCGGAACCGTCAGCGTATTCCAGGTGCTTGCCGGCGGAGGCGGGCCTTTCGCCGGATTCCAAAGGCCCTTGCGCTTCAGCGCCTCGGCGACATCCTTCGGCATATAAGTTTCGTCATGCTTGGCAAGCACCTCGCTCGCATGAAACGTGCCGTCCGCCCCGAGCGTGCCGAGCGCCACCACCCCCTGCCCCTCGCGGAAAAGGTCGGGCAGAACGCCGTTAAAAGTCACCGGCACGGCGGTATGCCCATCGGTAATACGAAAGCGCACATCCACCTCTTTGCCCTTGGTGCTGCGGTGCACGCTGCCTGTCTCGACCAAGCCCCCCAAACGCAACGTGCGCTCAGGTGAAGGGTGCTGGGCAGCCAGGTCGGAAGGCAGCACAAAGAAAACCAGGTTCTGCCGAAAGGCCGAAAGCACCAGCGCGGTCGCGCTGCCCAGCCCCAGCCCGCATGCGAGCAGAAGAATCAAGCGGCGATGTTTGCGTTTAAGGATTGCCGGCACTCCTCGCTTTATGGCCATGGCCGGAAAGGGCCGCCAGCCGTCGGCGCGCGCGGCGGAGGCGCTGATAAGCGTTCAGGCCGAAAGCTGCCGGCACCAGCACGGCCAAGGCGTAGGATGCGGCGATAAACGGCAGATGCGTCATGCCGGAACCTGCGTTTCCAACGCATCGGCGGCCCCGGGTGCGGAATCCTCGGCCCGGGCAGCCTCTGCCAAGAGAAGGGCGCGGATACGCCGCTCCATCACCGCCGCGCGCGTACCGGCCAAGGCCAGCGCAGCAAACACACACGCATAGCCCACGGCGGAAAACGCCAACGGCCAAAGCATGCCGATATACATGCTGGGCGCGCCGGTCAAAGAAATGGTTGCGGGCTGGTGCAAGGTGTTCCACCAATCCACGCTGAACTTGATAATCGGGAGATTGACCACGCCGAGCAGGGCCAGAATCGCGCCGGCCCGGTAGCCGCGCGTGGGGTCGTCAAAAGCGCGCACCAAGGTGATATGGCCAAGATACAGAAAGAAAAGCACGAGCACGGAGGTCAGCCGTGCGTCCCACACCCACCAGGCGCCCCACATCGGTTTGCCCCATAGGCTGCCGGTGGCCAGGCAAAGCGCCGTAAAAACCGCCCCAATTGGGCCGATTTCCGCGGCCGCAAGGTCCGCCAACGGGTGGCGCCAAACCAAGGAAGCCGCCGAGCACAGCGCCAGCATCAGATAGCCGGCGGAAGCAAGCCATGCCGCCGGCACATGAATATACATAATACGTACCGCATCGCCTTGCTGCCAGTCGGCCGGAGCAAAGAAGAGGCCCCATATGAGCCCGACGGCGGTCAGCACCACGCCGAACGCCGTCAGCCACGGTTGCACTTTGGATGCGGCGCGCAGGAATCTTCCCGGGTTGGCGAAACGGTGCCAACCCCGGCGAGGGGCTCCGCGCGGCTCGGCTATAGCTTTTACGGACGAGGGGGACACTTGCACGGGCTCAACATAGCCAAAACCGAGGGCTTTTCAACCCGGCCGGTTGGCGGCTAATCGGTAGAGCAGAAACAAAACGGGAGGAACGCAACATGCTGTTTGTTCTTTTGTATTGGGACAAGCCGGGGCGCTTTGCGCTACGTCAACAAACGCGGCCGGCGCATCTCGCCTATATCAAGGCGCATGAACGCCAAGTCCGGCACGGCGGACCCCTGCTCGACGATGCAGGCCAGCCGATCGGCAGCCTGCTCGTGATCGAAGCGCCCGATCGTGCCGCCGCGGAAGCCTTCGCGGCAAACGATCCCTACGTACAGGCTGGCTTGTTTGAAAGCATGGTGATCCGCGCCACCCGGATTGTGGTGAAAGACGGCGCGTGGCTTGAATAACGAGTGGCCGCGCAGCCCCTCGGGAATGAGGCAAAAGAGCGGGCGGTTGATGCAAACCTTCTGCGAAGCGTGAATTTCCGGGCGCGATTCCTCTAAAGCGCGAGCGATGCCCCATTCAGCATCACTTCGCTTTCCGTGTCGATCGGGCGGCGCAAGATATCCAAAACCGGGCAGGTTTTCTGCACAACCGCCACCAATTCGCGAATTTGCTCCGCCGAGGCCGGGCTTTCGATGCGCGTTTCCCAGCTCACCTTCCGATATCCCGGCGGGACGGCGTCATCCATCCCGAACAAACCCTTGAGATTGAGATCCCCCCGCACGTCGATCTCCAGACTGGTAATCGGGATCCCCAACACGGCCGCATAAGCCGCGTACATAATTTCCTGGCAAGCGCCGAATGCGGAAAGCACGAGCTCCACCGGATTCATGGCGGTGTTCGTTCCGCCGAGCTCCGCCGGCTCATCGATTGGAATTTCGAATTGCCGAACCTTGGCGATGCAGCGCGTTCCGGCTTCAAGATACGTTTGCGCCCCGAAAGAAACCTCGGCCGCGCGCGCATCCGCTTTGATTTTTTCGATGGTCTTCAGCAACGCCTCACGCAGCGTTGCCGGTTGCTTTTGCGTCAGTATTTCATTCTGTGCCGTTTCCGACATATCTGCCCCCCTCCTTTGATGCGCGTGTTTTGCCCCACTTCACCACCTTTGTGAAGGCCAACCGAGGTTGGATTTTTATCACCAACGCGTCAATCCTCATCCAGCAAAGCGCGGGGCTATCGCCGCCTAGAACGGCAGCCTGACCGAGAAAATCCAAGCGTGATTATAGGTCGGGGTCAGCGGATCCAGCGTGGTATGCGGGGAAACCGCGAACTGATAGCCGAAACCGGCAGTCAGCTTCAGGCGATCATAGAGCGGAATGCGCCCAATGATAACCCCGGGAAACAAAAAAATCTCATTCTTGCCCTGGCGCACACCACCCAAGAAATTGATATCCGTGATGCTGAACTCCCCATAGAGATGCAGCGGTGCGTAGTAGGGTTGTAGCGTAATGTTCGTGACGATCTGCGAGCCGGTCGCGGCATGATAATTCGTGGCATAGGGCGTGCCGATGGTGGCCTGGATATCGAAGCCGCGGATGCGGTCGCCCCATCCCACGCCGCCGGCGATGGTCGGCGTGATCACGTAGGTGTTCAGCGTATAGTGCGGGCTGCCGGTCGGGACCGAGCCGCCCAGGAAAAACGTCAGGATGTAATTACCGTTTTCTTCGTTTGCCGTCAGCAGCCGCTGCTTGAACAGAAACGCCGGCCAATCCGCCCACCCCGAGCTCGGATGGCGCACGCCGGTGGTCGTTATATACGGTGGAGGGATAATAATAATTTCTTGCGTTTCGGTCGGGATCAGCTCGAGTCCCTTCCCCGCCCAATAATTCGTGATATGCGCGCCGTTGGCAGCGGTCTGCCAGTATTGGTCATAACGAATCTCTTCCTCAAGCCGTGGCGTAACCGTAATAATCGGCGTAACCCAATGGGGCTGCTCTTCCTGTGCGCGATCGACGCGTTCAAACCAATGCGTGAAATAATCGCTGATACTGTCATAGCCCGGATTGTAGTCGAGGTTGGTTTGGGGAAGCGGCGCCGCCTGATAATTCTGGTCTGACGGCTGGATTGTGCCGGGGGTTTCGGCATTCGCCCGAACGGCGAGTACGCAGAACACTGTTCCGGCCGCAAGCAGCCGGCTAAGATGATACAATTGCATCCTTCCTCCTTCGCGATAATATCTCGTCTGGTTGCTTTATCCGGGGTTTGGGCCCGGTAGGTTTTGCGAATCGCAATATACAATTGGATATAACCCTAACGCAAGGGAGAGCAAGCACTCCGATACGAAAACGGGTGATTCCGCTCCCGCGCTTGAAGAAAACGGGGCAGCGGGCTTATCTTCGCTTCGTGTTCGCTGAACGAGGGCAGGACGCGGCCGCAAACGCACGGATCGGTATCAAGACATGAATTATTGGCTGGTGAAAACGGAGCCCGGCGCGTTTAGCTGGGAGGAGCAAGTGGCCCATGGCGTTGAGCCATGGACCGGTGTGCGCAATCACACCGCGAAGAACTATCTGAAGGCTATGCGGTTAGGCGATCGCGCGTTTTTCTATCACTCGGGGGAAGGGCGCGAGATCGTGGGCATTGTGGAAGTGGTGCGCGAAGCCTACCCGGATCCCACGGCGGAAAGCGGAGACTGGGTTGCCGTGGATGTCAAAACCATCGCGCCGCTGCCAAGGCCGGTCTCCCTTGCCATGATCAAGAAAGACCCGGCCTTCAAGGATTTTCTCTTGGTGCGCCAGCCGCGGCTTTCCGTGCTGCCCGTTTCTAAGGCGCAATGGCAGCGGATCCTCGAACTTGCGAACTACCCGCCGGAAGCGCCAAGCTCGGCAAGCGCGGCCTCGTAAGCCTTTGCCACGTCGTCGCTGAAGCAGCAGAACATCACCCGGGAAATCTCGGGCGCCTTGGCAAGAAACGCGGCCACTTCCCGAACCGCAATTCTCGCCGCCTCGCGCACCGGATAGCCATATGCACCGCAACTGATCGCAGGAAAAGCAAGAGTTTTCAGCCCGTGCGCGTGCGCAAGCTTCAGGCTCTCGCGATACGCGCTTGCCAAAAGCTCGGCCTCGCCCCTTTTGCCGCCGTGCCAAACGGGCCCGACCGCATGAATCACATAGCGCGCGGGCAGCCGATAGCCTTTGGTGATGCGCGCCTGCCCCGTCGGGCAACCGCCGAGGGTGCGGCATTCTTCCAGCAATTCGGGGCCGGCGGCGCGATGGATGGCGCCGTCTACCCCGCCGCCGCCGAGCAGCGTGGTGTTGGCGGCATTCACAATCGCATCCACCGCCAGGCGAGTGATATCGCCGCGGCAAACCTCCATCCGTGCGCGGGGGTCAGAAGGCGAAGCGCTTGATTCATTGCGCTGCGACATTGGTTTTTGCCATCTCGCGCAAAGCGAATTTCTGGATTTTGCCGGTCGAGGTCTTGGGCAACGGCCCGAAGCTGACATAACGCGGGCATTTGTAATGCGCCATATTTTCGCGGCAGAAGGCGATAATATCCGCCGCGCTCACCCGCCCCGCCATGCCTTCTTTCAGCGTGACGAACGCATGCGGCACCTCGCCCCATTTTTCGTCCGGATGCGCAACCACCGCCGCTTCCAACACCGCGGGATGACGATAGAGCACGTTTTCCACCTCGATCGAGCTGATATTCTCGCCGCCCGAGATAATAATATCTTTGGAACGATCCTTGATTTCCACGTAACCATCCGGATGCAGCACGGCAAGATCGCCGGAATGGAACCATCCGCCTGCAAAAGCGGCTGCGGTTGCTTTCGGGTTTTTCAAATATCCCATCATCACCGTGTTGCCGCGCATCATAATCTCGCCCATGGTTTTGCCATCCGCCGGCACGCGCTCCATGGTGTTGGGATTCATCACCGTCACTTCTTCCAGCATCGGGTGTTCCACCCCCTGGCGCGCCATGAACGCCGCCTTGTGCGGCAAATCCATGCTCTCCAACTCCGGCTGCCAGGCATTGGTGGTGGCCGGGCCATAGGTTTCGGTCAGCCCATAAAGATGGTGCACGGCAAAGCCCAGCGCTTCCATCCCCTCGATCACGGCTTGCGGCGGGGCGGCGCCTCCGGTCATGAAGTGAACCCGCCGTGCCGGCCGGCGGCGCACATCTTCGGGAGCGTTGATCAACATATTCATCACCACCGGCGCGCCGCACATATGCGTTACCCCATGGCGCTCGATCAGCGGGAAAATCACCGCCGGATCCACCTTGCGCAGGCAGATATGCATCCCGCCCGCAAGGGTTACCGCCCAGGTGTAGGTCCAGCCGTTGCAGTGGAACATCGGCAGCGTCCAGAGATACACCGCTTCCGGGTTGAGCCCGTATTCCAGCGCCATCGCCACCGCATTCAGGTGCGCGCCGCGATGGTGGGTCACCACGCCTTTGGGATCGGAGGTGGTGCCGGAGGTATAGCCGAGCGCGATGGCAGACCACTCGTCCGCAACAAGCCGCACCGGATGATCCGGCGCTCCGCTTGCCAGAAACGCCTCGTAATCCATCTCACCTAGCCGCGCGCCCCGGTTTTGCGGCGGCGTCATCGGATCATCGATGTCGATCACCAGGGGTTTGTGATCAAGCTGCGCGAGCGCTGCCCCGATCACGGAGGAGTATTCGCGGTCGGTGATCAAGACCTTCGCTTCCGAGTGGCGCAGCATGAAGGCGATCGCCGCCGCATCCAGCCGGGTGTTGAGCGCGCAGAGCACCGCGCCCGGCCCCGCCATGGCCACGCCGTAATGCGCCTCCAGCAAAGCGGGCACATTCGGGGCCATCACCGCCACCGTCTGCCCCCGCCCCACGCCGGCCCGCTCCAAGGCCGAAGCGAGCCGGCGACAGCGTTCCAGCATCTGGGCATAGGTATATTGCTGCTCGCCGTGCACGACGGCCGTGCGTTTGCCCCACACCCGGGCGCTGCGCAGCAGGAAGGAAATCGGCGTCAACGGCACATAATTCGCCGGGTTACGGTCGAGATCCTGGTCGTAAATGGTGCGGGCCTCGGTCATCTTCGCCTCCCTGCGGTTCCCCCGATCCAGCCCGGCCATATTAATCCGCTCTCGGCGCCAATGTAAGCGGCTAGCGGCCGTGCAGATGGGGGGTGCGCTTGTTCAGAAATGCATCGATCGCTTCTCGGAAATCGGCGCTCGCGTAACAGCGCTCCTGCCATTCTCTCACTTTTGCTCGGTCTACCTTGGAGCGCAGAGAGAGCAACGCCTCCTTGGTTGCGCGAAGCGTCAGCGGCGCTTGCGATATGGAAAGGCGCGCAATGTAACCGGCCTTGCCTTCTAATGCCCCGACATCATTCACCACCTCATCCACAAGGCCGATGGTCAGAGCGCGCGCGGCGTCGATGGGCTGGCCCTCGAACATCAGCCGCCGGAGATGGGCCGCACCGATCAGCGCATGGAGCCTTTCGAAACTGCCGGCGCTCAAAGAGTTCGCCATGGTGCGCCCATAGGGCAAGCTGAAGCGCGCGTTCGGCGCCGCAATCCGGATATCGCAAGCGGCGGCAAGGTTAAGCCCGCCGCCGCTGCATACCCCGGCAATTGCGGCGATGGTGGGGATCGGCAATCGTTCCAGCGCGTCCAAGACGGAATCGGTGAAGTCTTCCAGGGCAAGCACGTCCTCGACGGTCTCCAATTCCGCGAACTCGGCGATATCGGTGCCGGCGGAGAAGGCAACCTCGGTCGCTCCCATCAATACCAGCGCCCGGACCCTTTCGGTTTTCTGAATTTCTTGACAGATTTCCAATAGCCGCTCGTACATGGTACGCGTAAAAGCCTGTAGTTTGTGCGGCCGATTGAAAAGAATTTGGCCGATCCCTTCGCTCGTGTGAAAGACGAGTTCCTCTCTGAGTTGCACCCTCTAACTCCTCCGAAACTTAACTCCTTACCCCACCCTCCACGAGCGAGGCTTGCATTTCCAGCCGCACGATTGTAACTGATTGTATCGTTTATTAACAGTGTCTCACATCTACGCCCGAGATTGCGGAAATGGCTCTTGTCACGAAAATTGGTTGGAGAATTAGCACGGCGCCGGCGTGCTGGCAACGGCGCTCCATACTCGTTGAAACCACAAGTCGGATGCAAGGTTCAGCGATTTGTTATCGACGCGAAAAGGTCAAGGCGCGGGCGAAATTCACAAGAAAGAACGTAAACCGGGCACGTTTGATAAAATCGTGGAGTGATCATGCCGGTTCGGCTTGAAACACTCGCGTGAGGCCAAACATCTTCCCGTCGCGCTCGGAATAGGGAGTCGCCATGTTAGCCGTTAAGCTGGCGCTGCGTCAGCCTGTTACGATTATCGTGATGATTATCCTGATCCTGCTCTTCGGGATTCGCGCGGCATTGCAAATGCCGATTGACATGTTCCCCGATATTCGCATTCCGGTTGTTGCCGTGGTCTGGCTTTACAACGGCTTGCTGCCGGACGAAATGGCCGACCGGATCGTCTATTATTTCGAACGCGCGGTACCGCTGATGACCTCCGACATCAAGTCGATCGAGTCGGAATCGGTCATCGGCTACGGCGTCATCAAAATGTATTTCCAACCGGGCGTTGACATCAGCAAGGCCATCGCGCAGGTGACCGGCGCGGCGCAAGCCGTCTTGCGCTTCATGCCCGCCGGCACCACGCCGCCTTACGTGCTTGCCTATAATGCCTCTTCGGTGCCGGTTATCCAGATCACGCTGACCGGCGATAAAATTCCCCCTTATCAGCTTTTCGACTTTGCGCAGAACTTTATCCGTCCGCAGCTTGCCTCGGTCCCCGGCAGCGAAGTCCCGTGGCCCTACGGCGGGTTGGTTCGCACGGTGGAAGCGGATCTCAATCTGCAGGCGATGCAAGCCAATCACGTTTCTCCGCGCGACGTGACGCAAGCGCTGATGAATCAGAACCTGATCATCCCCGCCGGCACGCAGAAAATCGGCCCTTATGAGTGGCATATCAAACTGAATTCGGCGCCTTACACAATCGACGAACTCAACGATATGCCGGTTAAGAAAGTCAACGGCACCGTCATTTACATGCGCGACATCGCCTACGTGCACGACGGCGCACCCCCGCAAACCAATGAAGTGCGCATTGACGGGAAAGAGGCCATTCTGTTGCCGGTGATCAAAACCGGCTCTGTCTCCACGCTCGAGGTAATCCAAAAAACCAAAGACCTCTTGCCGCTGCTCAAAGAAGCGATGCCGAACGGCATGCATATGAGCGCGGTCGGCGATCAATCGGAGTTCGTGATAGACGCCGTCGTCAGCGTGATTCGAGAGGCCGCGTTGGCAGCCATCCTGACGGGCATGATGGTGCTGATGTTTCTGGGAAGCTGGCGTCTGACGGTGATCATTACCGTCACCATTCCGCTCTCGATTCTCGTCGGCCTCGTCGGCTTGCAAATCACCGGCGAGACGATCAACGTGATGACGCTCGGCGGCTTTGCTCTTGCGGTCGGCCTCTTGGTGGACAATGCGACGGTAACGCTGGAGAACATCAGCACCCATCTGGAAATGGGGAAGGATATCGAAAGCGCCATTTTGGACGGTGCGGCCCAGATCGTGCTTCCCTCCTTCGTCTCGTTGCTTGCGATCTGCGTGGTTTTCGTCCCGATGTTCCAGCTCGGCGGAGTCTCGGGGTATTTGTTTCTGCCTCTGGCCAAAGCCGTGATCTACGCCATGATGGGCGCGTTTTTGCTCTCCATCACCATCGTCCCGCTGATGACCAAATACATGTTAAGCGGACATGAAGCCGAAATGCGCCATGAAGGCCATGAAGGTCACGGACATGCGCCGCATCCGCGCTCGCGCAATCCTCTCAAGCGGTTTCAACAGCGGTTCGATGCGGGATTCCGGCGCTTTCAGCAATGGTACCGCGGAGTCTTGGAGCGCATCCTCGGCATTCCCGTCCTTTATATTTCCGGCTTTCTTCTGTTTGTGATCGCGTCCCTGGTCGCACTCATGCCTTGGCTTGGAGAAAACTTCTTTCCGCAAGTCGACGGCGGCGCTATTGCTTTGCATGTCCGCGGTCCGACCGGGCTGCGCATCGAGGTTACAGCAAGACTTGCCGACCAGATTGAACAGTATATTCGCACCGTCATCCCGGCACATGATATCGAGACCATTGTGGATAACATCGATCTTCCGTATAGCGTGATCGATATGGCCTACAACAATACCGGGACCATCGGGCCGGAAGACGTCGATATCTTAATTCAGGAGACGAAAGACCATCGTCCTACGGACGAATATGTGCAAATCCTTCGTCGGGAATTGCCGAAAAAATTCCCCGGTGTCACCTTTGCCTTTTTGCCCGCCGATATTCGCACGCAGATTTTGAATTTCGGCGCCCCGGCACCGATCGATATCGCCGTCGTGGGGCCGGATCAAAATGCCACGTCCCGTTACGCAAACCGCATTCTCAACCAAATTGCGCGGGTGCCGGGCGTTGTGGATGCACGCATTCAGCAGCAATACGATTACCCGGAACTTTATGTGAATGTCGATCGCTCTCTAGCACAATTGGTGGGCTTGACCCAGGCCGACGTGGCAAACAGCGTGTTAGACACGCTTTCCGGCAGTTTCCAGGTCGCACCGAACTTCTATCTCAATCCGGAAAACGGCATCTCCTACAACTTGCAGACGTTCATGCCGCAGTATCGCATCGATAGATTGAGCGATCTCGAGAATTTGCCGATCACCGGGTTCACACCCAATAAGGGCGCGTCGCCGGGAGAATGGGCAGGAGTCCCCCCTCCCGGCCCGCCGCATCCGCTGCACGCCGGTGCCGTGCCCGGGGCCGGAGCTTACCACCCGGAGCAGATTCTGGGCGCGTTGGCCACCATCACACCTGTCCCCTCCGCCGCCGCGGTCTCGCATTACAATGTGTTGCCCGTCGTCGATATCTATGCCAGTAATTCCGGGCGGGATCTCGGTGGCATCAACCGCGATATACAAAAAGTCCTGAAGGCCGCGGAAAAATATCGGCCGCCTGGTTCACGCGTCATGGTTCGCGGGCAGGTGGAAACCATGGCATACACGTTCTCGGAACTCTATATCGGGTTGGTCGGCTCGCTGATCCTTATTTACTTGATGATCTGCGTGAACTTTCAGTCCTGGCTGGATCCGTTCGTGATCATTACCGCGCTGCCTGCCGCCTTGGCCGGAATTGTCTGGATGCTTTTCGTCACCGGAACCACGCTTTCAGTTCCTGCGCTGACCGGCTCCATCATGGCGATGGGCGTTGCCAGCGCCAACAGCATTCTGGTGGTAAGCTTCGCGCGTGAACGTTTGGCGCAGGGACTGAATGCCTTCGAAGCCGCGTTGGAAGCCGGCGTGGCACGTATTCGCCCGGTGCTCATGACGGCCGGCGCCATGATTATCGGCATGCTGCCGATGGCCACCGGCATGGCCGATCCGCAGAATGCCCCGCTCGGGCGCTCGGTGATCGGCGGTTTGCTGTTCGCCACCGTTTCCACGCTCACCTTTGTGCCGGCCGTGTTCAGCATTGTGCACCGCCGCGCCAACACCAAACAGGAAGCCATCGCATGAGGGACGAAGTGGAGGAACACCGGCTGAAAACCCCAATAGGGGCGGAGACCAGCACCCCGGACTTGCCGGGGAAAAACCGACAGAAAGTCCCGCGTTCACGCCGTTGGCTCTCGCGCGTCATGTTTTTGTTAGCCGGGGTCGCGGTCGTCGGTTTGGCAATTCATGGCATTGAATGGCGCAAAGAGAATGTCGCCAACTTGCGCAAGCAAGCAGAAGAAGCCGCAATCCCCAATGTGAGCGTCTTCTTTCCGAAACCGCAAGGCAAACCGCAGCCGCTGATTTTGCCGGGCGATATCGACGCTTGGTATGAAGCGCCGATTTACGGGCAAGTCAGCGGTTACATTCTCCATTGGTACAAAGACTACGGCGACTTTGTGAAAGCCGGCGACTTGTTGGCCACTATTGATACGCCGCAACTTGATCAGGAATATCGCCAGGCGCTGGCGGATTTGAAAGTGGCCCTGGCTGATGAAAAACTTGCCGAGATCACCGCCAAGCGGTGGGAGCGGTTGGTTGTGACAACGGCTGTCTCGCAACAAACCTCGGATGAAAAAACCTACGGTTATCAAGCAACCGTGGCGCGCCGGCTTGCGGTCCAAGCCAAAGTGGATTCGCTCCAAGCCCTGGAAGACTTCAAACGCCTCGTCGCACCCTTCGATGGCGTGGTCACCGCGCGCGAGACCGATATCGGCGCCTTCGTGAAGGCCAACGGGATCGGCAATCAACCGGAACTCTTCCGCGTCGCCGATATCCATACCATGCGGGTGTTTGTGCAAGTGCCGCAGATTTACGCAGCGCAGATCAAGGAAGGCATGGAAGCCGATTTGCACTGCCCGCAATTCCCGGGCCGGATCTTCAAAGCCAAGGTTGCCACCACCGCGCGCGCAATCAACGTGGATTCGCGAACGCTCTTGGTGGAACTCTGGGCTCCTAATCCCACGCGCGAGCTCATGCCCGGCACCTACGCCGAGGTTTATTTCCAGCTTCCCCCGAACCCGAACGCTTTCGTCATTCCCACCACTTCGCTGATTTTCCAGGATCGGGGTTTGCAGGTGGCAACGGTCGATGAATCCAACCGGGTGCGCCTGAAGAACGTGAAGATCGGCCGCGATCTTGGCCCGGAGGCCCTGATCGTCGCCGGGTTGAAAGCGTCCGATCGCGTGATCACAACGCCCTCCGCCGCGCTCTATGATGGCGAGCTCGTGCGCATCGTCACCAGCCCCGAGCAGCGCCTACAGATGCAATTGGCCAAAGATCCGCCGCCGGGGTTGAAACCGGCGGAACCCACGCCAGTGCATCGCAGTCAGCGTCGCTCGTAAATCGTCTCGGCTTTTCCAAAAAAATCTTTACCGTTTTCTTCATGCTCGGCAAGGTAGGATGCGTCCGTTATCGATGCTGCAGTCGATCGGTCCGAGGACTTGCCCATGGATATTGTGCCGACTTTTGACAGTTCCGTCTCCCCAAGCCAGCAATCAACAATCGATAATATTCTACAATTTTACGATCAAATCTTTACCAATCCCGTTACCATCAATATCGGATTCAGCATTGCATCCGCTTCCGCGAACTTTGCGGGTGAGAGCCTCTCCAGCTACGACGAAACAAGCTACGCAAGTTACGTTTCCGCACTGGATGCGAACGCAAAAACCACCCAAGATTCCGTTCAGCTCACCGCATGCAACTTCCTGCCGGATGGCAACGGGGCATCGGCAACAACCATAGCAGCCACCACCGCGAATTTGCGCGTGCTCGGCTTCGCTGGCGCTTCCGGACAACTTGCCCTTAATGGGAATTATGGCGGTACGTTAGACGGAGTCGTCACCGTGAACGTCAACGCCTTTTCCACGCCGGTTCTGGAGCATGAAATCGATGAAGTGCTCGGCATCGGCGGCTCCGGATCGGTGTTAAATCTGATCCAACAATATGGCCCCGGCGGTTATTTGGGCGTTTACGGGCCGATGGATCTCTTTCGTTACTCCGCACCCTATGCGGCAAGTTTTACCACCGATCCCTCCGCCTATTGCTACTTTTCCATCGACGGCGGGCAGACACCGATCGTTCCTTTCAACCAAGACCCGTCCGGCGATTATGGGGATTGGGAAGCAAGCCCGCCCGCCCCGTTTTATGTGCAAACGGAAGCGGTTGGAAACGGCAACCCCAGTGTGAGCCCCACCTCGCCGGAGGGCATTGCCTTGCAGGCCGTCGGCTACGACGTCGCCGGCGCTGCCGCTGCGGTCGCCGATAATATTTCCGGAACCATTTATCATGCCGGCCTGACGCTGCTCTCCCCGCTCACCACCATCACGCCCGGCTCCTACGTCCAAAACAGCGGCAGCGGCGCCGGAATCTATGGATATCCCGGCGCAAACTACGGTGTCACGAATCTCGGCACGGTAAAATCCGCCGGCGGCGTGGGTATTTCGGTGCCGCAAGGCACGCTCACACTGGTCAACGGTTTGCAAGTCGGGAACGGCACGATCAGCGGCGCAAGCGCAGGCGTTTATGCGCAAAATGCCACGATCACCGATTTCGGCCTTATTTCCGCAAGCAACGGAATCGGGATTTCCATTCCCGGTACCGGCAATGTCAGAATCTACGGCGACGTGCAAGGCGCGCAAATCGGCGTATCCCTTGGCAGTGCCGGCACACTCTTTGTGGAACCGGGCGCAACGCTCAGCGGCAGCGGAGGGCCCTCCATCGGGTTTGCCGCCCAGCTCCCCAACCCTGCAAGCGTTGTCGACATTTCGGACCAATCCACCATCGCCGGCACGGTCAGCACCGGGGGGACGCTCTTCATCCTCGGCGGCGGGAGCGGCATGGGCGGTCTGTCCAATCAGAACGCCTATTTTGTCGCTAACCTTGCCATTGTGCCCGCCAACGCGGCGTGGCAAATGCCGGCGAACATCGCCACACTGGAAAACGACGGCACGCTCGGGCTCAGCGGGCAGGTGGGCACGGTGAACGGCTCCGGCACGATCGAAATCGCGCAAAATAGCTCCCTGAGCATCGCGAGCGCGGTGGCCAATACGCAAACCATCGTATTCGAAAGCCTCACGGCCTCTCCGATTCTTGCGGGAAATGCGCCGAATATCACCCTCGGCCAGACCTTAGCCGCGCTTTCGCTTTCCGCTCTCCCCAATTTCAACGGCACCATCGCAAACTTCGCGCCGGGTGAGGTCTTAGCATTGCCGAATACAGCCCTCCCGAACACTTCGGGAGGCTCGGATCTCAGCGGAACCGCGCTTGCCTCCGATTTCGCCAATATCGGGCTTGATCTGTCCGCAGCTTCCTCCGCCACCCCCCTGGCTTCCGATCTCTTTGCCCTCACCCCTCTGGGCAGCGCGGGGAGCAGCATCGGCTTTCTCTCCGGCGGCCCGGTTTCCCTGACCCGAGCCTCGGGAGCAGCCAATTCCGGCGGCGGCATTCCACCCGGCTACGGGAGTCTCATCGTTCCCGGTTACGGTTCCGGCAGCACGGCCCAGACCATTGCCGTGCCTGGGCTCTCCGGCAATGTCAGCCTCGGCAATCCGCCGGGGGTCCTCATTCTCCCGAACGGCCAGGGCAGCATCTCTCTCCAAGACAGTTCCGGAACCATCAGCCTCGTCGGGTCCGCAACCCTTACCACCGTGTCCAGCGCGCCAGACAGCATTGTCCTCTCGGATGGCACGCTGGAAAGCTTGGGCGAAGCGATCATCGCCAATCCCGTCTCTCTGGCCGGAAGCGGCACCCTTGTTGCCCCCTTCGGCAGCACGCTCTACGTGCCCGGCAGCCTGTTCGGGGCCGGTACGCTCGACCTTTCCGGCAATGTGGCGCTCTCAGACCTCGCCGCACCGGCGAGCATCTTTGCCAACGCCGGTGCCGATACAATTGCGGCAAAAGCCGCCGGCGCCTTTGTTGCGGCCGGGCAATCGGCAAGCCTCACGTTTTTGGGCGCGGGCGGCAGTGCCACGGTGTTCGGCGGCGGCCAGGGCGGGCTCTTGGAAGGCGGCTCGGCCAGCAACGATGTGCTGGTTGCCAATGGCGGGGCCACCACGCTTTTGGGCAGCACCGGCGGGTCCGATACACTTGTCGGCGGCGGCGGCAGTGCGATGATCGCCGCCACCCCGAACGATCTCGTGTTCGTCAGCGGCGGCAACAGTACCGTGTTCGGTACCCCTTCCGGCTCCGATACGTTGGTCGGCGGTTATTCCGGTTCGGCGACTTTGGTCGGCAGCACCGGCAACGATATGATGTGGGGCGGCAACGGCGATCTCCTTTTCGGCGGAATCGGCAATGAAACCTTGGGCGGTGGCTCCGGCGCCAATACCGTCATCGCTGGCGCCGGCGCCTCTACCCTCGTCGGCGGCTCGGGAAACCAGGAATTCGTCGGCGCCAACGGGCAATCCACCGTGTTTGCCGGAAGCGGAAACTCCACCGTTTTCTCCGGCAGCGGATCCATGCTCCTGGTCGGCCAGAACGGGCCGGCAGATACCTTCGTTTTGCAATCCGGATTGGCAACGATTTTCGGCGGCACCGGAATGGATATTTACGACATCATCAACGGCACGGCCGGCGGCCAAACCACCGTTGCCGGCTTCAATCCCAGCGAGGATGCCATCAATCTCTTCGGCTACACGCCGAACTCCGCGCAGCTCTTCAGCGGTTCCGGCAATACTGCCCTGGTGCTCGGCGACGGCACCACCGTCACCTTCCTCGGAACCGGCCCAAGCCAAATCGCCGCCGGCATCCACTACGCCTAAGCCGGCGGCGGCCCGCAATCAAAAAGCGACGTTGCTGCCGCCTTTCAACGCCAAAATCTCACGCGCTTCGTCCGGCGTTGCCACTTCCAGCCCAAGCCCTTCGATAATCTGGCGCGCTTTTTTCACCTGCTGCGCATTGCTCTCGGCAAGCTTACCCGGACCAATCCACAAACTATCTTCCAACCCCACGCGCACGTTCGCGCCCATTGCGGCGGCCATCGCCGCAATCGGCAATTGGTTGCGCCCCGCGCCGAGCACCGACCAGCGGTATTGATCGCCGAACAAGCGGTCCGCCGTTCGTTTCATATGCATCACATCTTCAGGATGCGTGCCGATGCCGCCCAAAATGCCGAACACGGTCTGCACGAACAACGGCGGCTTCACCAAACCGCGCTCCAGGAAATGCGCAAGATTGTAAAGATGCCCCACATCGTAGCATTCAAACTCAAAGCGGGTGCCGGCATCGCCCAGCTCCTTGAGCGCGTATTCGATATCGGCAAACGTGTTGCGGAAAATCAGGTCTCGCGAACCTTCCAAATGCTGCCGCTCCCACTCAAATTTGAATTCCTTAAACCGATTGAGCATCGGGAAGAGGCCGAAATTCATCGAGCCCATATTGAGCGAGGCAACTTCCGGCTTAAAGCGCATGGCCGGAGCAATGCGCTCGCGGATCAACATATGCGGTGCGCCGCCCGTGGTCAGGTTCACCACCGCATTCGTCGCCTGTTTGATGCGCGGCAGAAATGCCGCAAAGGCTTCGGGGCTTTGGTCCGGCTTGCCGGTTTTCGGGTCCCGCGCGTGCAAATGAATAATGGCCGCGCCCGCCTCGGCAGCGCCCACCGCTGCATCGGCAATCTCCTCCGGCGTCACCGGCAAATAGGGTGACATCGAAGGGGTATGGATCGCCCCTGTTACTGCGCACGTAATAATCACTTTCCGCGCCGCCATTGCATTCCCTCCGTTTCTTTATGCACTTCCGTTCAAGCAACCGGCCTAACGGCCCAAGGCTTGCACAATCTCTTCGGTAACCTTTTTGGCATCCCCGAACAGCATCATGGTGTTGTCGTGATAAAAGAGCTCGTTGTCGATCCCCGCATAACCCGGCGCCAAAGACCGCTTCACGAACAAAACCGTTTTTGCCTTCTCCACTTCAAGAATCGGCATGCCGTAAATCGGTGAACGCGGGTCGGATTTCGCGGCCGGGTTGGTCACGTCATTGGCGCCGATCACATAGGCCACGTCGGCTGTGCTGAATTCGTTGTTAATCGCTTCCAGCTCGAAGACTTCGTCATAAGGAACATTCGCTTCCGCAAGCAGCACGTTCATATGGCCCGGCATGCGGCCGGCGACGGGATGAATCGCATATTTCACCTCCACGCCCTCGCCTTTCAAAACATCCGCCATTTCCCGCACCGCATGTTGCGCTTGCGCCACCGCCATCCCGTAGCCCGGCACAATAATCACCTTGGAGGCATTCTTCAAAATGAAGGCGGCATCTTCAGGAGCACCCGATTTCACCGCCTTTTCTCCAACGACGCCGCCTGCCGCCGTTGCCGTCTCCGCCCCGAAACCGCCCAACAGCACGTTGATAATGCTGCGATTCATGCCCTTACACATGATGTAGGAGAGAATAGCACCGGAAGCGCCCACCAGCGCGCCGGTGACGATCAGCGCCAGATTTTGGATGGTGAACCCGATGCCGCAGGCGGCCCAGCCCGAGTAGCTGTTCAGCATCGAAATCACCACCGGCATATCCGCCCCGCCGATGGGAATGATAATCAAAAACCCAAGCGCCAAAGACAGAAGCGCAATCAGCCAAAACAGAACCTGGCTGCCGCCCGAGGCCACAAAGCCGATAATCAGCAGCGCCAAGAGAATGCCAAGCCCGAGATTGATCTGATGCTGAAAACGATACGTAATCGGCGCCCCGCTCATCAGGGCTTGCAGTTTGGCGAACGCGATCAGCGAGCCGGTAAAGGTGATCGCGCCGATGGCAAGCCCGAGCGACATTTCAATCAGGCTTTCCAGGCGAATCGCCCCGGGCGTGCCGATGCCGAAGGCTTCGGGCGCGTTCAGCGCCGCGGCGGCCACGAACACCGCCGCCAAGCCCACGAGTGAGTGAAAAGCGGCCACCAGTTGCGGCAGCGCCGTCATCGAAATCCGCAACGCCACCACCGCGCCGATCGCACCGCCGATGATCAGCCCGAGCAGCACCAGCCCCAAGCCGCCGAGCGACATGCCGGGGTGCAGCGCCGTGGCCAAGAGCGCAATCGCCATGCCGATGATGCCGAAGAGATTGCCGCGGCGCGCCGTCTCCGGATGCGAAAGGCCGCGCAAGGCGAGAATGAACAAAACCGCGGCGGCGAGGTAAGCAAGCGAGGTCAGGTTCTCCGACATCGCGGACTACTTTCCTTTTTTGCGGAACATATGCAGCATGCGCTGCGTGATCAAAAACCCGCCGAAGATATTCACGCTCACCAGCAGCACCGCAAGAAAGCCGAACCCCATGGCGGAGGCATTGGTGCCGAGGCCGGCAGCCAGCATGGCCCCCACGATAATCACCGAGCTGATGGCGTTGGTGACCGACATCAACGGCGAATGCAGCGCCGGCGTGACATTCCAAACCACGTAATAGCCGACAAACACCGCCAGCACGAAGACCGCAAACAAAAAGACAAAAGGATGCACGCCGTGTGCCGCCGGCGCGACCGCTTCGGCCAGGTGTCGGGCATGGTTGGCAAGTTCGTTGGCGCGGTCGGCAAGCCGCGCGGCCTCTTCGGCAAGCTCGTTTGGGTTCATGGGTGCCTCTTCATGATAGCGTCCGAGAGCAAATCAGGCCGCCCGCGAGGGCAGGAATTCCGGATGCACAACCGCGCCCGCTCGGGTCAGCATCACCCCTTTCACGATTTCATCGGTCTCCGGCAGCTTGGGCGCTTTCGTTTCCTTGTCCCAGAAGGCGCTGAGGAAGGTGAACAGGTTGCGGGCATAAAGGTTGGAAGCGGCAACAGGAATACGTCCCGGCCAATTGCGCCAGCCCAGAATTTTCACCCCGTTTTCCGTGGTCACCATTTCGCCGGGGCGGGTGAGCGCACAATTGCCGCCGGCATCGGCCGCCAAATCGACAATCACGCTGCCACGGCGCATCCCGCCCACCATCGGTTCGGTCACGATGGTCGGCGCTTTGCGGCCCATCACCAAGGCGGTGCAAATCACGATGTCGTTCTTGGCCACCGTCTCGGCGATCAAGGCGGCCTGCTTCTGGCGGAAGGCCTCGCTCATTTCCCGTGCATAGCCGCCGGCGGTTTGCGCGGTTTTCATCTCCTCATCCTCCACGCCCACGAAGGTGGCGCCGAGCGAGCGGATCTCCTCGCGCGCGGCCGGCCGCACATCGGTTGCCGAAACAATGGCGCCCAGGCGCTTCGCCGTGGCAATGGCTTGCAACCCGGCCACGCCGGCGCCGATCACGAACACCCTGGCCGGCGCCACGGTACCCGCGGCCGTCATCATCATGGGGAAGCTGCGCTCGAAGGCCGCTGCCGCCTCGATCGCCGCGCGATAGCCGGCAAGATTGGCTTGGCTGGAAAGCACATCCATGGCCTGCGCGCGGGTGATGCGGGGCAAAAGCTCCATCGCCGCGGTATCGATGCCTTTCTCGGCCAAGGCCGGCACCAGCGCGGGATTGGCGAAAGCCCCGGCAATGCACACCAGAAGCGCACCGCGGGGGATCAGCGCCCGAATTTCTTCCGAGGGCATCTGCACGGCGAAGACAACGCCTGCCCCGCGCAGCGCGTCTTCGGCATTGGGGGCGATCTCGGCACCCGCCGCGGTAAATTCGGAGTCGGTGATCGCCGCCCCAAGACCGGCCCCTGTTTCCACCGCAACCGTGAGCCCAAGCCCCACCAGCTTCTTCACCGTCTCCGGCGTGGCGGCAACCCGCGTCTCAAACGCCTCGCGCTCTTTCAGCACGGCAAGCCGCATGCGGACCATCCTCTGTTTATTGTCGCGATCCCAACCAGGCCCGCCCGGACCCGGCCTGATGTTTCCGAATACGCGGAGCGGCAGAGGGTGACAAGGGGCCGTTTGTGCTCTGCCGGCCGTTGTGGCAATGGGGCGATGCGGTGCATGCGCCGCCCTCAGGCTTTGGTTGGGAGTTTTGCCATGTCCTCGCCGGTTCCCTCTCGCGTTCAGGCTTGCGGTTTTCTTGCGCGCCTCGGCCTCGCTGCCGCCTTGCCGTTCTTGCCGGCGCGTGTCGCTCTTGCCGCGCCCGATTCCCATGCGCCCGTCGTCGCCGTCCAAGCCCCCGCCCCGAACGGCGCCGACGCCAAGACCTGGCCGTGCCAGCAGCCGTTCGTGCCCAAACTCTCTCCCGAGCTCTTTTGGGAATCGCCGCCTGCGCCCGACCCGAATTGGCAGAACGATGCCGCGCTTGCCAAGCTTGTGGCAGAGATCTCCTCGCGCGATCTGCCGGTCTCAGATGCCACGGCCAAGCTGCAATCCTATTTCAGCGCGCTGCCGGCCCCCGAGCGTCGGCAGAAGCTGCCCGCGCTTTTCACCGGTCTCTTTCAAACCATCGCGGCGGAGCGAAATGCGGTGATGCTGCGCCTGCTCGCGCTCGGGAAGCGGCAGCTCGGCCTTGCGGAGACGGTGCGCAAGCTGGAATCGGAAGAGAGCGACGAGGCCGCCCTGCAACGCGAATTCGCGTTACGCGCTTTGCAGTCGGAAGGCCAAACCTTGCGTTATGTCTGTCAAATTCCGCAAGAGCTGGAGGCGCGCCTCGGCGCATTCGTGCGCATCTTGCAAGCGGGTCAGTAGCGCCTGCCGCTTCATCCGCAGGGCAGACTGGCCGTCGGCACGCGGCATTCTTATGTCATTGTGTCGGCGCGGCGCCTGCATGTGTGATCGGCTTGTTATCCGCATCCAAAAGCGGCACGCCGTAGGAGAGCAAGAGCTTGGTGATCTCTTGCTGGTGGCGCGCAATCAACCGATTGAGCGTCCGTCGCCAGGTGATGTCGCTTGTGCGCACGCCCATGGCGATGTTGAACACAAGCGGCGGGCCGTTCGGCTCCTGTTGCAAAAACGTCGCTTTGAGCGGCAAATGCTCGTGTTGGATATAATAACCCGCTACCGGTCCCCAAACCAAGGCCACATCAATCTTCCCCGCAACCAGATCCAGCAGCATTTGATGTGCCGGATCTTCCAGCCGCGTATCCACGTTCAGCTCATAAGGGACGGCTTCGCGCATCAAGCCGTGACGGATCAGCAGATCCGAAGGCGGGCTGCGCGCAATCACCCCGATTCGCTTGCCGCGAAGGATGGGATCTCCCAAGCTTGCGGCGGCGATCTGATCGGCGCTGCGGGTGATGCTCATATATCCCGTGCGATAGTAAGGAACGGTGCTGAGCATCATTTCCGCACCGGAAGGAACGCCGATAATCACATCGCATTTCAGGGCCAGCAAGGTGTTGCGCACAAACCCCACGGTTTGCGGAAACCAGGTGTATTTCAGCGGCCGATGCAAATCCTGCGCGAAGATTTCGGCAATCTTGTTCTCAAAGCCTTCCCCCTTGTTGTTGGAAAAGGGCAGATTGGCCGGGTCCGCGCAAACTCGGAACGCGGTCGGAGAGACCAGTTCGATATCAAGCTCGGCCCGCGCCGGCAGCCCAAGCACTACGAAAAACGCAAAAACAGAGGCGGCGAGAAATGCCCGCCGCGTTGCGTTATTCATCCGTCTCGCCGATCCGCTTTGGCCGGCCGCGCCCGATCACGCCATCCGAGCGGGCTTTGAGGTAAGCGTAGATTTCTTCCAAATGTTGCACGGCATCGATATTGGTGCCGAACGCCGGCATCACGTTTTCGCTGGCGGTAGTGACGTTCTTGCGCCCGTTGATCACGGTCTCCTCGAACTGGCGCTTGTCCAATTTCTTAAGCGAGTTCACCAGACTCGGCGCATAGGAACTGCCGGCGCCATCAGGGCCATGGCAGCGCAAACACAAGTCGCCGTAATAGAGATAGCCGCGGAAGGTTGCGCGATCCACGTGGCCGTTCACAACTTTATAGGGGCGCTCTGCATCGGCATTGCCTTGCGCTTGGGCATCTCCTTCCGCAGCGAGCGCGATTGGTGAAGCTGCGCCCAGGATCCAGGCAAGGCACAGCACGCGAGCAAAAGTCATCCAAAACTCCAACGTCGAAATAAGGAAAAATGCCCGGCCGGCAGGTTCGCCCCGCCGGCCGGAAAACGGCAGAGAAAGTCTTAGTCCGAGAGGCCAAAGACCGTCAGAACGCCGCCGAGCTGCGTGTAATTGTTGAGCGCTTTGTATGCACCCACCGCACCAAGGCCGGCGGTATCTTCCGTCAAGCCGGCGGCCATGCCGATCCCGGCCCAGCCACCCACGCCGGAGAGCACGGCAATATATTCTTTGCCGTTATGCATGAAGGGCGTCACGTTGCCGATAATGCCGGAAGGCGTCTTAAACTTGTACAGCTCCTTGCCGGTCTTCATATCGACAGCCTTCAGATAGCCGTCCAGCGTCCCGTAGAAGGCAACGCCGCCCGCCGTCGTGAGCGCGCCCGACCAGACGGAGAACATCTCCGGGTCGGACCAGACGATCTTTCCTTCGTTCACGTCGTACGCGATGAAGTTGCCGAGGTTCTTCTCGCCCTTCGGCGGGAACATGGAAAGCGTCGCGCCCACATAGGGCTGGCCGGCGGTATAAGCCACTTTGAAGGGCTCATAATCCATGCAGACGTGGTTCGTCGGCACATAGAACAGGCCGGTATCCGGCGAGAAGGAGGCCGGCTGCTCGTCCTTGCTGCCCAACGCCGCAGGACAAATTCCCTTGGTGTTGTGCTCTTCGCCCTGCTGGCCCGGCGCATATTGCGCCACAACTTGCGGCCGCCCGGTCTTCATATCGACGTGGGTCGCCCAGTTCACCGCCGGATCGTATTTTTCGGCTTCCAGCAGCGCTCCGTTGGTGCGATCCAACACATAGGCAAAGCCGTTACGGTCGAAATGCACCAGCGCCTTGGTGGGCTTGCCATGCACGTTGACGTCGGCAAGGATCATTTCGTTGACGCCGTCATAGTCCCACTGATCCCACGGCGTCATCTGATAGACCCACTTGGCCACGCCGGTATCCGCATCGCGGGCGAAAATGGTCATCGACCACTTGTTATCGCCGGGGCGCTGCACCGGGTTCCAGGTGCTCGGGTTGCCGGACCCGTAGTAAACCAGGTTCAACTCAGGGTCATAGGAAATCCAGCCCCAGGTATCGCCGCCGCCGATCTTCCACTGATCGCCCTGCCAGGTCTTCAGCGAAGAATCCTTCCCCACCGGCTTGCCCATGGACGTGGTCTTCTCCGGATCGAAGAGGATATCGGAATCCGGCCCCATCGAGTAAGCGCGCCAGACCTGCTTGCCATCCGCCAAGCTATAGGCGGTGACGTGGCCGCGCACCCCGAACTCGCCGCCCGAAACCCCGACCAGCACCATATTCTTCACCACCAACGGCGCCGATGTTCCGGTGGCACCCTTCGAAGGATCATCGTCCTTCACCGACCAGACAACCTTGCCGGTCTTGGCGTCCAACGCCACCACGGTGGTATCGGCCTGATGCAGGATAATCTTGCCATCCCCGTAGGCCACGCCGCGGTTCACCGTATCGCAGCACATCACCGGGATTACGTTCGGGTCCTGCTTCGGCTCATAGACCCAGAGAATACGGCCTTCGTTATTCAGATCGAGCGCGAAAACCTTGTTGGGGAAGGGTGTGTGGACATACATCACGTCGCCGACGATGAGCGGCCCGCCCTCATGGCCCCGCAGCACCCCTGTGGAGAATGTCCAAACCGGGTGTAAATTCTTAACATTGTCGACATTGATTTGCTTGAGCGGCGAATACCGTTGCGAAGCGTAGTTGCCTGCCGGTATCACCCACTGGGCCGGGTCCTTGGACATTTGTATGAGTTGATCATTGGCCAGCGCCGTTCCGGCCAAGAGGCCGGCAGAAAGCGACAGCGCGGCAGAAAATACAGCAACGCGGACAGGTGATCGCATATCCAGGTTCCCTCCTTATGATCACGGTTTATTCATTCGGCTTGGTTTGCACCCTTGGTTGGCGCAGCCGTGGCCAACACATACAACCCCGCGCCGCGTAACGCAAGCAAAATGCCGTGAAAAACGTCGCGTTTCCGCTGACTACAACGAAAGAAATTCCCTCTTGAACGATAGATAATTCTTGTCAATTAAGTATATTGGCATCCTTACCCGACTTCGTGTTGTCTTAAAGGTTTGGTGCGATTATTTTTTCGGGAGAATGTCCATGCCCTCTGTTTTTCTGCCGACCCTAAGGTTTCGCTTGCCCCGGCGCTGCAAAAGGCCGGGCGCCGCGGGCGCTCTGCACACCGCCCTGGGGCTTTCGGCGGCAGCCGCATTCGTGATGATCGCCGCCGGCGCGCCCGCCCCCGCCCGGGCACAATCCTCCGCCGAACATCATCCGCGCTACGATTACCCCACCGACGCGCGGGCGGATTACGTCATCGGGTGTCTTGCCGCCAACGGGTTCAACCGGATGTTTTTGCAAAAATGCGCCTGCGGAATCGACACCATCGCCGATTATCTTCCCTATGAAGATTACGAAAAGGCATCGACAATTCTCAGCATGCAACAAGGCGGGCTCGGAGAACGCGGCGCGATGTTTCGGAACTCAACCGTTGCGAAAGAGGAATTGGCAAAGCTCCATTCCGCGGAAGCCGAAGCCGCTTTGCGTTGTAAATAACGGCTATTTCGGCATCGGCACGCCGGCGGCGGCCAGCGCAGCCGCTTGCACGCCATGGGGTAAAGCGCTGCGGAGCGCCCACCAACGGGCACGATCAGCCTTCTGCATTTTGGCGACATACATGGCGGTATCCGCCTGATGCAGCAGCGCCTCGGCGTCTTGCCCGTCGCGTGGGTATAGCGCCACCCCCATGCTCATGCCCACCGTGGCCTGACGGCCCTCGCCGAGGTCGAACGGAGCTTCCACCGCCGCGTGCAGACGGTCCAATGCCGCTTGCAGCCGGCCCATCGTGTCGGAGGCATCCAAATCTTCCAGCACGACGACGAATTCATCCCCGCCCAGCCGTGCAACCAACTCGGACCTGCGCAGGCGGGACTGCAGGCGGGCCGCAAACTGCCGCAGCAGTTCGTCCCCGACATCATGACCGTAGGTGTCGTTGACGGCTTTGAAGTCATCCAGATCAATCAAACCCACCGCCACGTGGGTGCCGTGGCGCTGGGCGTGGGCGATCACCTTGGGCAAATGCTGCTCAAGCGCGAAGCGGTTCGGCAACCCTGTCAGGGCATCGTGGCGGGCGCGATACGCCTCGGTGCGCTGCTGCTGCAGCAAGCGCTCCCGCAGATCGAGCTCGTCCAGACCATAGCCGAGCAAATTGCCGATGCGGGTGCAGAGGGCGACGGTTTCGTTGTCAAAAACGCCGATTTCCGGGGAAATGAAGGCCATCGTCGCCCAGAGGGTTCCGCCTCGGAAGATCGGAGCGGCCAGCGCCGCCGCCCATCGGTGCTCGCGCAAGAACCCGGCGATCGGAGCCACGCCAGGGTTGTTGCGATGATCGTTATGGAACACGGTCCGCCCCGTCTGCCACGCCTGCACCACCAGCGGTGCCTGTTCGTCGTTCAGCGAGATGTTCAGCGTCTGGAGCGCCGCAGCGCCTTCGCCTGCGCTGGCCAGCATCCGCATACGGCCGGCCTCGTCAGGCCGGGCGACCCATACGGCGTGAAAGAAGGTGCCTTGGGTCAGCGCCTCGCAGGCGCGATGGAGCATGGTCTGCTCATCACCCGCCTGCAGCAGCACGTCGCCGACAAACGTCAAGGCTCGGTAGAGGCGCTGCAGGCGCTCGCGCGCGGTGATGTCGATCAAGGTCCAGACCGAGGTCACCCCATCGGGAAGCAGCTGGCCGTGGCAATCGCAGAGCAGGGTGTGTCCGTCCGCACGCTGCAGCCGTATGGCGGGCAGGTCAAGGCGCCCCCCTGCGGACAAATCGGCATATAACCTGCCGAACCGTTCGAATTCGGCCTCACTCCTATAGAAGATACGCGTGCTCTGTCCGGTAAGTTCGTCCACGGACCGCCCGAGCATGGCGGCCAGAGTGGCGTTGGCGCGCAAGATGCGGCGGTCGCGGATGATGGCCACGCCGGCCGCAGCATTGTCCAGCAGCGCGCGCTCGGTCTGGCGCAATGCGATCACATCCAGCGCATGCGAAACGTCCGCAGCCAGTTCGGTCAACAAGGTTCGCATCTCAAGGTTGAACGCCACATCATCGCCCCGATAGAGCGCCAGAACGGCGAACCGCTCGCCCCGGTGATGCAAGGGCAGCGCCGAGAGGCCAAGCAAACCGAACGACCGGGCACGCCGAACGAACGGTGAAAAAACCGCAGCGGTGAAGTCCCAATGCACGTTGAAGCGGGGTCGATCATCCCGCCAGGCGGCGCCGATCGGTCCCTGGCCATGGACCTCGTTCGCATCCGTCGAGATAACCAGCCCGTCGAGGTAGCCGGTCTGCCCGGCAGCAGCGATGACGCAGAACCTCCCCTCGGCATCGGGCCGCGCCACAAACGCCAGCGGCAGCTTCCCGCGGAGGACGGCCAGATCGCACACCTTATGCAAAAACGCGGCGCTGCATGATGACAGCGCCGCCTCCTGGTTGACCTGCGCAAGGAAGTCCTGCAGATGGCCCATGCGGCGCAGCACCTCAATATGTTGATCTCGTTGCCGCAGCACCCGGGCGAGCCAGGCCATGGAGACCCCGAGCAGCAACAGCGATGCGAGTTCAACGCTCCAGCGCGAAGGTGCCGCCTCCAGATACCGTTGCCTGACCAAATCGGCGGGCCAGCGCGCCTGCACGGCCAGCGGGTAGCCGGGCACGGCTGCAGTCACGGCATCGGATGACGGCCCCTCAGCCCTCTCCACCCCTGGAAACCGCACCTCTCCGTGCTGCACCACGCCCAGCAGGCGGCCGTCGCGGGTATCGCGCAGTGCGAACACCCAAGGCAGGGTGGCCAATTCCGGGCCGGACGGCGCGAGAAGAAGGTCCAGCCGGTAGGGAGAACCCAAAAAATAGCGGGTCCGGCCGTCGGGGCTGTGCATGCGAAAGCGCATGGTGATCACATGCGCGCCGACGCGTTCGGCGTAGCCGGCGCGCCCGAGAAAAAAATTCGAGTCAAACGGCAACGGGGTGAACTGAGCCCCGGAGTTGATGGGCATGCTCGGTTGCGCCTCGGTCGACCACAAAATCTTCTCGCCGTCCGGGGACTGGATGTTGAACGCATACAGACTCGGATGCAACGCTCTGTACTGGCGCAGAGCCTGCACCGCCTTGGGGTCGGGGTGCTGCGGATCCGCCTCGGGGCCCAGCAGAGTCTCCGCTGCAAACTGCAGTTCGGTGAATTGGGTATGCAGGCGGCCGGCAATAACCTCGGCGAGGTCGGCCGCGGCATGCTGCGCATCTTTCCGGATCTGGCGGCGCGTCTGATCCAGCACGTGCGCCTCCATCCAGCATGTCCCCACCGAAAGAAGCAGCAGCGGAAGCGCCGGGAGAAGGAGGCGTTGCAAACGAGTGAGAAATGCGGTCATGGGAACCTGGCCCAAGTCGGAAGCGTGTGCGTTGTGCCGCTAACACAACCATTCAGAATCATAAAGAGGTTTATAAAGAGGCACCGGCCGTCACAAGCGCGTTTTCACAATCGCTTGGCTTGCGAGCGCGCAATGAATTCCATCGCCGGAGGCTTAATAAGCTTTTATCCTTAATACTCTTTTACTGCTACTGCTGTCACGGCCATGGTGCCGAGGCTCTTATCTTTTCGCCGCGTGTTCTGTTTGAGTTTTCTATTTGAGTTGTTAACAAATGTTATTTCGGCATCGGCACGCCGGCGGCGGCCAGCGCAGCCGCTTGCCGCGCGGCAAGCGCTTCGGCATCGAAATCCGCAATAAGCTCCTGAAACAGCCGGTGCCAGTTCAGCTCCGCCCGAAGCCTCAGAAACACGCCGCCCAGCCCGATCGCCGAACGATCCATCAACACAAATTCGCGCGGCGGTTTCACCCCGCCCGTGCGTTGCAGCCCGGCGTGCACTTTTTCCGCCACCGCGCGGCCGTAGTGCACGTCGTTGGTTTCCTGAATCGGGCGCACGCGGTCTTCCCGCAACGGTTCATAGAGAAACCGCGCCCAGAGGTTCAAAACCTTCACCTTCTCTTCGGTGAGATCCGTAAACCCCCAGCTTTCATAGGCGTGGCGTGCCTTTTCCTCATCGCTGTCGCGGACCGCTTCGTAAAGATCGATCACCCCGCACACAAAGCGCGGCGGAAAAATGCGAACCACGCCGAAATCCAAAAGATTCACGCTGCCGTCGGCGCAGACTTGATAATTGCCCAAGTGCGGATCCCCATGGATCACGCCGTAACGGTAAAACGGCACGTACCAGGCGCGAAACAATGCCTCGGCAACCCGGTTGCGTTCTTCAAGCGGCGGATCTTCTTTCAGCCGTTGCAGCAACGGGCGGCCCTCCAGCCATGTCATGGTCAAAAGCCGGCGCGTGCAATATCCCTCAATCGGGCGCGGCACGTGAATCATCGGCTCGTTGGCCAACATCAGCCCATAAAGCCGCATGTGCGCCGCCTCGCGCAAATAATCGAGCTCTTCGCGCAAGCGCTCGGCCAGTTCCTGATAAACCTCGTCTTGCTGGATGGCATTATCCATACGGTGATAAATCGCCATGGCCAAGCGCAGCTGACGCAAATCCGCTTCCACCGTGCTCGCCATGTCGGGGTACTGCAATTTGCAGGCCACCTCGGTGCCGTCAAGCAAACGCGCCCGATGCACTTGGCCGAGGCTGGCGGCGGCCGCCGCCGTCGGGCTGAATTCCGCAAACCGCGCTTGCCAGTCCGGGCCAAGCTCCGAGCTCATGCGCCGGCGCACAAACGACCAGCCCATGGGCGGCGCATTGGCCTGCAACTCCGCAAGCTCCGCGGCGTATTCGGCAGGCAGCGCATCGGGAACGGTGGAGAGAAATTGCGCCACTTTCATCAGCGGGCCTTTCAGCCCGCCGAGGACGGATTTCAGATCCGCGGCATGGCTTGCGCGATTGGTGCGCAAGCCGAAAACCCGCTCTCCGGCAACGCGCGCAGCAATGCCGCCCACTGCCCCGGAGGTGCGCGCGATGCGGACAAGCTCGCCGAAGAACGAGGCGCGACCTTCTTCGCTTTCCACCCCGCTCATGACGCCTCCGCCCCTTCGAGCTCGTCGATAAAGCCGGCAATAACATCAAGCCCCATCTTCCAAAACTTCGGATCAGCCGCGTCCAAACCGAACGGCGCCAACAGCTCTTTGTGCCGCTTGGTGCCGCCGGCGCGCAGCATGGCCAGATATTTTTCCGCAAATCCGGGGTGGCCTTGGCGATAGAGCGAATAGAGCGCGTTCACCAAACAATCGCCGAACGCGTAGGCATAAACGTAAAACGGCGAATGGATAAAATGCGGAATATATGCCCAGAAAACGGCATATTCCGGCGTGAACTCGAAGGCCGGGCCAAGGCTTTCGCGTTGTGTTTTCAACCAGAGCTCGCCGATCTCTTCGGGCAACAATTCGCTCGCGCGGCGCCCTTCATGCAGCCAGGTTTCAAAGCGGTAGAAAGCGATCTGACGCACCACCGTGTTCAGCATATCTTCCACTTTCCCCGCCAGCATCACCCGCCGCCGCTCGGGATCCTTCTCCGCATCCAGCAAGGCGCGGAAGGTGAGCATTTCCCCGAAGACGCTCGCGGTTTCGGCCAGAGTGAGCGGCGTTGACGCGCGCAAATATCCTTGCTCCGCGGCCAATGTTTGGTGCACGGCATGGCCGAGCTCATGCGCAAGCGTCATCACATCGCGCACCCGTGCGTGATAATTCAACAGCACATAAGGGTGCGCCGAAGGCACGGTGGGGTGCGCAAATGCTCCCGAGGCCTTGCCGGGGCGTAGAGCGGCATCGATCCAGGGCCGGGTAAAGAAGCGCTCGGCGATCTCCGCCATCACCGGGGAAAATCGCGCATAGGCGGAAAGCACCTGCTCTTTCGCCTCTTGCCAGGAAATGTGCCGATCTTCTTGCGCGGAAAGCGGCGCGTTCCGATCCCAATGCTGAAGCTTGGGCAAACCCAGCCATTTCGCCTTCAGCGCGTAATAACGGTGCGAAAGCCGTCCGTAATCGGCGGCAACGGCTTCGGCCAGCGCATCCACAACCTCATCTTCCACCACATTGGAAAGATTGCGATAGCTCACCGGCCGGGAGTAGCGCCGCCAGGTATCAACAATGTGCTTGTCCTTGGCAAGCGTGTTGATAATCAGCGAAAAAAGCCGAATATGGCGTTGAAAGGTCTCGCCGATGGCACGCCCGGCCGCTTCGCGCACCGCGCGCTCGGGGTGGGAGAGCCGATCCAAAGCAAGGCTTAATGTGAGTTCTTCTCCCGCAACGGGAATGCGCAAACCGGCAATCGTTTCGTCGAACAGGCGCATCCAGCTCAAGGGGCCGGTCACCTCTTTTTCGTGCAAAAGCCGCTCTAACTCCTCCGAAAGCAAATGCGGACGAAAGAGCCGCACATCCCTCAGCCACGGTTGCCAGGCCGCCAGCGCAGGGTGCGCAAGCTTCGCGGCAAGCGCCGCATCGTCCAGCTGATTGAGCTCCAAGGTAAAAAACAGCAACCGGCTGCTGATCGCGGTCGTCCGCTCGGTAATCGTCTGATAAAATCGGCCGTAGAGGGGGTTGGTCGAATCGCTCGCGAACAGCAATTGCGCATACGAGGAAAGCCGCGCCAGCCGCTCTTCGATTCGTTCATATTCGGCAATCGCCGCGGCGAGTTCCTCCGGCCCAAGCGCGGCGAGATGTCCAGCATAGGTGTCTGCAAAGGCTTTGGCGGAAGCCTCCGCCCGCTCAAGATCGGCCGTGATTTCCGGGCTTTCCGGGCCGGCATAGAGGTCGGTCAAATCCCACTGGGGCAGCGGCTCTGCGGCGGCGGCCTGCCCTTCCGGAGCACGAAGGGGCAACCGCGAGAAATTCTGCATCGGGCAAACCTCGTCTTCAAGAAAAGCGCTTCGTGCATGTAAGCGGTAGGCAAGCCGGCGGAAAGAGCACGGCGCCGTCTCCGTCCGTTTTGGCCGCCATCGCCGCCCCGAAGCAAGCCCGTTTTACATCCCGAGCGCCCGGCGATAGACCTCCAGCAAGGTTTCCTGCTCTTCCACTTCCCGCGGCTCTTGCCGGCGCAGACGGATCAGCTGCCGGAGCACTTTCACATCAAAGCCGGCGGACTTCGCCTCCACGTAGATGTCTTTGATATCGTTGCCGAGGGCTTTGCGCTCCTCTTCCAGCCGCTCGATCCGCTCGACGATGCTGCGCAGCCGCTCGGCGGCAATCCCGCCGGTTTCGCTCACTTTGCCATGCTTTTCGGTTGCATCCAGCGCCATTCGCTCGGCCCTCCTTCCCATGATCGGGAGCGCGGGCATAGCGAGTGCGCTCGGGTGGCGTCAATGACCCGGATGCGCCTTCTCGAAAGCCGCCTTTTGTTCGGGCGTTGCCTCTTTCTGGTAGCGCGCGCGCCATTCCGCATACGGCATTCCGTAAATAATCTCGCGGGCCTCCGAATCGGAAAGCGCAAGGCCTTTCGCCTCCGCCGCCTCCCGATACCAGCGGGAAAGGCAGTTGCGGCAAAACCCGGCCAGATTCATCAAATCGATATTCTGCACATCGGTCCGTTCGCGCAGATGTTGCACAAGCCGCCGAAACGCCGCGGCCTCAAGCTCGGTTCGGATTTGCGGGTCGATCGTGGGCGCAGCCATCGGTTTTCTCCTTAATTCCTGATTCCCGTCCCTCTCGGCAAAGCTTTACATGGCGCAGCCTTGCCCTTTTCGCCATACTTTACCGAGAATACCCCTTTGAGGAACGCATCATGGCATGGGATGACCTGCGTGCGCGGAGCCTGCTTCGCGCGATGTTTGATGGCGCCGTCGCCAGCGCGAACCCGCGCCAAATCTTGGCCCGCTACCTGCCCCCCAAACCCAAAGGCCGTGTGGTGGTCGTCGGGGCCGGCAAATCCGCCGCGGTCATGGCGGCGGCGGTGGAAGAAGCCTGGCCGGATGTGCACCTGGAGGGTGTGGTGGTCACCCGCTACGGCCATGCGGTGCCGACAAAGCGGATTCGGGTCTTGGAAGCCGGCCACCCGGTGCCCGATGCCCAAAGCGAGAATGCGGCGCGGCAAATTCTTGCCGCGGTGCGGGGGCTCTCCCCCGAGGATCTCGTGCTCGCGCTGATCTCCGGCGGCGGCTCGGCGCTGATGGCCCTGCCCGCCCCCGGGCTGACGCTGGCCGACAAGCAGGCGGTCAACCGCGCCTTGCTGGCCTCTGGTGCGACCATCACGGAGATGAACACGGTGCGCAAGCACCTCTCCGCCATCAAGGGCGGAAGGCTCGCCGCGGCCGCCGCCCCGGCACGTTTGCTCTCGCTCGCGATCAGCGATGTCCCCGGCGATGATCCGGCGGTCATCGCCTCCGGCCCCACGGTGCCCGACCCAACCACTTTTGCCGAGGCGCGCGCGATCCTTGCCCGATACGGCATCACCCCGCCCCCGGCAGTGGCGGCGCATCTTGCTGCCGCGCAAGATGAGACGCCGAAGCCCGGCAGCCTTCCGCACGCGGAGTTTCGTTTGATTGCAACCCCGATGATGGCGCTTGCCGCAGCCGCGGAAAAAGCGCGCGCGGAAGGCCTCATTCCGCTCATTTTGGGTGATGCCCTGGAAGGCGAGGCGCGCGAGATGGGCATCGTTTTCGCAGGCATCGCGCAGTGCGTGCGCCGCCATGGCCACCCCCTCGCGCCGCCGGCGGTCCTGCTTTCGGGCGGCGAAACCACGGTGAGCATCGGCAGCGGGCCCGCCGGGCGCGGCGGGCGCAACACGGAATTTCTTTTAAGCCTGGCGATCGCGCTGGCCGAGGCGCCCGCCATCTGGGCCATAGCGGGCGATACCGACGGGATCGACGGCACCGACGATGCCGCGGGTGCCGTCATCACCCCCGACACGCTCGCCCGCGCCCGCGCGCTCGGGTTGGATCCCCGCGCCTTCCTCACCCGCCATGACAGTTATACGGTGTTTCAGGCGTTGGATGACTTGATCCGCACGGGCCCCACCCTCACCAACGTCAACGACATGCGCGCTATTCTGATAGCTTAATCCAAGTGAGGATGTTGGCATGAGCACGCGTATCCGGATGCGCCGACGCCGGCATACAAAAATTGTGGCGACCATCGGGCCCGCGAGCTCTTCGCCGGAAATGTTGACGCGGCTTTTTCACGGCGGGGCGGATGTCTTCCGCCTCAATTTTTCCCACGGCACCCATGCCGAGCACGCCCAGCGCATCGCAATCATCCGCCAAATCGAAGAACGGGAAGGCCGCCCCATCGGCATTTTGGCCGACATGCAAGGCCCGAAACTCCGGGTTGGTCAGTTCCGCGGCGGGCGGGCGCATTTGCAAACGGGGCAAATCTTCCGGCTCGACCTCAACCCCACGCCGGGCGATGCGCGGCGGGTGAACCTGCCGCATCCGGAAATTATCCGGGCTGCGGGAATCGGCACCACTTTGCTGATCGATGACGGCAAGCTCCGGCTGCGCGTGGTGCGCCAACGCGATGACCATTTGGAAGCCGAGGTTCTGGTCGGCGGGCCGATTTCCGACCACAAAGGCGTCAATGTTCCGGACGTGGTTTTGCCGATTCCGGCGCTGACGGAGAAAGATCGACAGGATATCGCCTTCGCCTTGGAGCACGGCGTCGATTACATCGGCCTTTCCTTTGTCCAGCGCCCCGAGGATGTGGCAGAGGCAAAAACCCTCATCAACGGCCATGCCTGGGTCGTTACCAAGCTGGAAAAGCCGCAGGCCTTGGAGAATCTGGATGCGATCCTCGCGCTCTCCGAGGCGGTGATGGTGGCGCGGGGCGATCTCGGCGTGGAATTGCCGCCGGAAGAAGTGCCGCTTGCGCAAAAACGCATCGTGCGTGCCGCGCGTCAGCGCGGCCGGCCCGTGGTGGTCGCCACGCAAATGTTGGAGAGCATGATCAATTCCCCCTCGCCGACCCGTGCGGAAGCCTCCGATGTCGCCACCGCCGTTTTCGATGGCGCCGATGCCGTCATGCTCTCCGCCGAAACCGCGGCCGGGCAATACCCGTATGAGGCGGTGAACATGATGGACCGTATCATCGCACGCGTTGAGCAAGATCCCGGCTGGCGCGCGCTGATGGACGCCTCCCGCCCGGAACCGGAACGCTCCTCCGCCGATGCCATTTGCGCGGCCGCGCGGCAGGTCACGCATGTGATCGGCGCGCAGGCGATTGCGGCGTTCACCTCTTCGGGATCGACCGCGCTCCGAATGGCGCGCGAACGGCCGGAAGGCCCGGTGATCGGCCTCACCACCGAGGCCGCGGTGGCGCGCCGGCTCGCCTTGGTCTGGGGCGTGCATGCGGTAGTGACGCAGCCCACCCATTCGATGTCGGAGACCGTTGCGCGCGCCTTGCGCGTGGCGCATCAGGAGCGCTTCGCCAACGCGGGCGATGAAATCGTCGTGGTTGCGGGGATTCCGTTCGGCCAGGCGGGCACCACCAATGCCTTGCGGGTGGCGCGGGTGAAATAGAAGCTCAGTTCGCCGGGAGCAGAACCGCCGCTTGAAGCTTCGCTCGGCAAAGAAGTCTTCTTAACCTCCCTCGCCGAGCGAAAACCCCTTCCTCCCCAAACCTGGCGGTTGTTTTTGCCGAAAAGGCTTTGCCTCTCTTCTGCGGCCTCGGTAGGGCCGGAGATTTATTGGCACGACTCGCGAGCTTTGTCATTAAGAAAACTTCGGTTTAACGACAAAATCATAAAAAAACTATTGTGCTATGCAACATTTTGGACCATCGCATAACCCGATCTCCTCGGAAAACCCGCTTCCGATCGCCCGCGCATCCGGCTAGGGTAGGGGTGCCGGATGCCCTTTTCGAAATTGGATCTTTGTTCCGATGCGTCTTTCCCGCTCCCTGATTCCCACGCTCAAGGAAAACCCAGCAGATGCCCAGATCGTCTCGCACCGGCTGATGCTCCGGGCCGGGCTCGTGCGGCAAACCTCGGCCGGCATTTATGCCTGGTTGCCGGCCGGTTTTCGCGTCTTGCAAAAAATCGCGCAGATCGTGCGGGAAGAGCAGGATGCCGTCGGCGCGCAGGAGCTGCTGATGCCCACGATCCAGCCGGCGGAACTCTGGCGCGAAAGCGGGCGTTACGATTCTTACGGCAAAGAAATGCTGCGCATTCGCGACCGGCACGACCGCGAGCTCCTCTACGGGCCCACCAATGAGGAGATGATCACCGACCTCTTCCGCCAATCGGTGCGCTCGTATCGGGAGCTCCCGCAGATCGTCTATCATATTCAGTGGAAGTTTCGCGATGAGGTGCGGCCCCGCTTCGGGGTGATGCGCGGGCGCGAATTCCTGATGAAAGACGCCTATAGTTTCGATCTGGATTACGCCGGCGCGTTGCGCAGCTATCGGCAGATGATGCTGGCCTACATGCGCACCTTTCAACGGATGGGCTTAAAAGCCATCCCGATGCAGGCGGAAACCGGGCCGATCGGCGGCGATCTCAGCCACGAATTCATTATCCTGGCCCCGACCGGGGAAAGCCAGGTCTTCTACGATGCCGCTTTTGAAGACATCGACTATTCGGCAAGCAATTTCGACCACACCCAAGATGCCGACCTTGCCCGCTTTGCCGCCTTGATGACCACGCACTATGCCGCCACCGACGAGAAACACGACCCGGACGTCTTTGCCTCCGTCCCGCGCGAGCGGCGCCGCGAGGGGCGGGGAATCGAAGTCGGCCATATTTTCTATTTCGGCACCAAGTACAGCAAGCCGATGAATTTCACCATCGCCATGCCCGACGGAAAACTCATTCATCCGGAAATGGGAAGCTACGGCATCGGCGTGAGCAGGCTGGTCGGCGCCATTATCGAGGCCTCGCACGATGATCACGGCATTATCTGGCCGGATGTGGTCGCTCCGTTTAAGGCTGCGATTTTAAACCTCAAGCCCGAGGATGCCGCTTGCACCGAACTTTGCGAAAAATGCTATGCCGCGCTTGGCAACGAGGCACTCTATGACGATCGGCTGGAACGCCCGGGCGTGAAATTCGCGGATGCCGATCTGATGGGCCATCCGTGGCAGATCATCGTCGGGCCGCGCGCGGCGGCGCAAGGCATGGTAGAACTCAAGCGCCGCGCCGGCGGCGAGCGGCATGAGCTGTCGCTGCAATCCGCGCTGGAAAAACTCGCTGCGCATGCGTAAGAAGCGGCGGCATCAACACAGGCGGCCCAAAGCCAAGGGCGCCTTCCGCAGCAACGATCATCGGGATCGGTATCGGTAGAATGTTTAACGCTTTCGAACGCGCGGTCGCCGGCCGGTATTTGCGGGCGCGACGGGGTGAACGCTTCGTTTCCATTATCGCGGGCTTTTCCTTGATCGGCATCGCGCTCGGGGTGGCGACGCTGATCATCGTCATGAGCGTGATGGGCGGATTCAAAGTGGATTTGCTCAACCGTATTTTGGGCCTCAACGGCCATCTCGGCATTTTTGCCGAAGGCACGTCGCTGCGCGATTATGAACCACTGGTTTCGCGCATCCGCAAAATCCCGAACGTCGTTTCCGCCGTGCCCGTGGTGGACGGACAGGCGCTTTTCACCGTTGAGGAAGGCGGCGGCGTCGGCGGCCTCGTGCGCGGCATACGCCCGCAGGATCTGCGCGCGCTCCATGCGGTCAGCGATCACATCCGCGGCGGCTCTTTGCAGAACTTTGAAGGCGATGACGCCATTGCCGTCGGCGTGGGTCTTGCCAACCATCTCGGCCTTGCGATCGGTAGCAATCTCACGCTGATTTCCCCGCAAGGCGCGGCCACCGCGTTCGGCACCGTTCCCCGCGTGCGGGCCTATCGCGTCGTTGCGATCTTCCAAGTCGGCATGAATGAATACGACAGCAACTACGTTTTTCTGCCGCTCCATGCCGCGCAGGTGTTTTTTCAACAGAAAGACGCCATTACGCAAATCGAGGTCAGGGTTGCGGATCCGCTGCGGGTTGCGGAAGTCACCGCGGCCATCCGCGAAAAACTCGGGGATCTGCCGGTTCGCATCATCGATTGGCAGCACAGCAACGATAGTTTCTTTGCCGCGGTCCAGGTAGAACAGAACGTGATGTTCCTGATTCTCACGCTCATTATCCTTGTTGCCGCCTTCAATGTGGTTTCGTCCCTGATCATGATGGTCAAGGATAAAACCAAAGATATCGCGGTGCTGCGCACTATCGGCGCGGCACGCGGCGCCATTATGCGCATTTTCTTTATGTGCGGCGCCTCCGTGGGCGTGGCAGGCACGCTGATCGGAACCGTCATCGGCATTGTCTTCTGCCGCAATATCCAAAGCATCCAGCATTGGGTCGAAGCCGCAACGGGCACGCAGGTTTTCAACCCGGAGGTCTATTACCTCACCCATTTGCCGGCGCGGCTGGATTGGCATGAAGTTCTGCAAATCATCCTCATGGCGCTCGGTCTTTCTTTCATCGCAACGCTTTACCCGAGCTGGCGCGCCGCACGGACCGATCCGGTGGAAGCACTCCGGCATGAATGAACCGCTGCGGCTGGAAAGGATCTGGCGCGTCTATCGCACCGAGGCCGGCGAGCTGCCAGTGTTGTGCGGGGCGGACCTTTGCTTGCGCGAAGGCGAAATCGTCGCCCTTGTCGGCCCCTCCGGCAGCGGCAAATCCACGCTTTTGCACCTCGCGGGCCTTTTGGAAAAGCCCGACGGCGGCAATGTTTATGTCAACGGCCGCGACGCCGCCGCGCTTTCCGATGATGAACGCACCGCGATCCGACGCAACGAAATCGGCTTTGTCTATCAGTTCCATCATTTGCTTGCCGAGTTCACCGCGCTGGAAAACGTGATGTTGCCGCAAATGGCGGCAGGCCGCCCGCGCCGCGAGGCCAAAGCAAGAGCCGCACAACTCTTAAGCATGCTCGGCCTGTCCGAACGGTTGCACCATCTTCCCGGCAAACTTTCCGGCGGGGAACAACAACGGGTCGCCATTGCGCGCGCCTTGGCCAACGCGCCGGCGGTTTTGTTAGCGGATGAGCCGACCGGCAATCTCGACGTACATACCGCCGATGTCGTCTTTGAAGCGCTGTTGGGCATCGTGCGCGCGCAAGGCGTTGCCGCGCTGATCGCAACACACAATCCGGCACTCGCGCAGAGAATGGATCGACGCGTCACGCTGATCGAAGGCAAGATCGAGGAGTTTTAGCCCATGCCGCATGCGCGCTTCGTGCATCTTCGTGTGCATTCGGCGTACTCGTTGAGCGAGGGGGCCATCAAGGCCGATAAAATCCCCGCGCTCGCACGCGCGGCCAATATGCCGGCGGTGGCCATCACCGATAGCGGGAATCTCTTCGGCGCCTTGGAATTCAGCCAAGCTTGCGCCAATCAAGGGGTGCAGCCGATCTTGGGCTGCCAAATCGCGCTCACGCGTCAGGATAACCCGCGCCTACCGCCCGATCCCCTCGTGTTGCTTGCGCAAAACGAACAGGGATTTGCCAATCTGCAGCGGCTTTCCTCGCTCGGTTTCCTCAACACGGAAGCGGGCCTGAAACCGCAGATCGGCCTTGATACGCTTGCGGAATATGCCGACGGCTTGATTTTGCTCACCGGCGGTCCCTCCGGCCCGCTCGGCCGCCTGCTGGCCGAAGGCCAAAAGGCGGAAGCCGAACGGCTGTTTGCGGCGCTTTGCGAACGCTTTGCCGATCGCACCGTTATGGAGTTGCAACGCCACGGGCTTGCCGCCGAACGCGCCGTGGAACCGGCTTTGATCGCGCTTGCCGATGCTGCCGGCGTTCCCCTTGTTGCGACCAACGATTGTTATTTCGCTTCTCCTGCGATGTATGAGGCGCATGATGCGCTGCTCTGTATCGCCGAAGGCAAGCTGCTTTCGGATCCCGATCGCCGCCGCGTCACCCCGGAGCATTGGTTCAAACCGGAAGAGGCGATGCGTGCCGCTTTTGCCGATTTGCCGGAAGCGTGCGACAACACTCTTGCCATCGCCAAACGCTGCGCCGTGATGGCGGAGCCGCGCAAGCCGGTCTTGCCCGCATCGCCCAAAGTCCGGCCAGGGGAGAGCGAGGAAGAAACGCTGCGGAAAATGGCGCGGGAGGGGCTTGCGCTCCGGCTGCGCGCCGTCGGCATCCAAGGCGAAGACGAAGCACGCTATCGCGAAAGGCTGGAGTATGAGCTCGGTGTCATTGCGCGGATGGGGTTTGCCGGCTATTTTTTGATTGTTTCGGATTTTATTCAATGGGCCAAATCCCAAGGCATTGCGGTCGGGCCCGGCCGCGGTTCCGGCGCGGGTTCCTTGGTGGCATGGGCGCTCCGCATTACCGATTTGGATCCTTTGCGTTTTAATTTGCTGTTTGAGCGGTTTTTGAATCCGGAACGCATTTCCATGCCGGATTTCGATATCGATTTTTGTCAAGAACGGCGCGACGAAGTGATCGCCTATGTCTGCCGCGAATACGGCGCCGATCGGGTTGCGCAAATCATCACCTTCGGTAAGCTGCAGGCGCGCGCGGCGGTGCGCGATGTCGGCCGCGTGCTCGGCATGCCGTATGGGCAAGTCAACAAAATCGCCGAGCTTATTCCGAACAATCCGGCGCATCCGGTCAGCCTGCAACAGGCGATCGAAGGCGAAAAGCGCCTGCAACAACTCCGTGACGAAGACGAATCGGTTCGGCGCCTTTTGGAAATCGCTTTGCAAATCGAAGGGCTCTATCGGCACGCCAGCACGCATGCGGCGGGAATCGTCATCGGCAACCGGCCGCTTATTGAACTCGTGCCGCTCTATCGCGATCCGCGCTCCGAGCTTCTGGTGACGCAATATTCCATGAAGTATGTCGAGCAGGCCGGACTCGTGAAATTCGATTTTCTGGGGCTTGCCACGCTCACCATTTTGCAAAAATCGGTTGCGTTGTTAAAGGCGCTCGGCACCGAGGTCGATCTTGCCCATATCCCTCTTGATGATCCGCGCACCTACGAAATGCTTCAACGCGGCGATGCCGCCGGCGTGTTTCAATTTGAAAGCCAAGGCATTCGCGATGTCTTGCGGCAGATGCGCCCCGATCGGTTTGAAGATCTCATTGCCGCGGTCGCGCTTTATCGCCCGGGGCCTATGGCGAACATCCCCGCTTATTGTCAGCGCAAACACGGCGAGCCCTGGGAGCCGCCGCATCCGGCGCTGCGCGAATTGCTCGAGGAAACTTACGGAATCATTATTTATCAAGAACAAGTGATGCAAATCGCGCAAAAGCTTGCCGGCTATACGTTGGGCGGGGCGGATTTATTGCGGCGCGCGATGGGCAAGAAAATCCGCGCCGAGATGGAAGCGCAACGCAACGTTTTTGTCGAAGGCGCCGTCGCGCGCGGCATCGATCTGGAAAAGGCCGGCGAAATTTTCGACCTGATGGAAAAATTCGCCGATTACGGCTTCAACAAATCTCACGCCGCGGCATACGCGTTGGTCGCTTATCAAACCGCCTGGATGAAAGCGAACCACCCTGTTGCCTTCCTTGCCGCCTGTCTTTCGCTGGCCATCAACAATACCGACAAACTCGCCCTCTTGCGCCAGGAAGCAAACCGGCTGGGCATTGCCGTCTTGCCGCCGGATATCAATCGTTCCGGTGCCGATTTCGTCATCGAAACCCAAGCGGACGGAAGGCCTGCCATTCGATACGCGCTTGCCGCGATCAAAAAAGTGGGGTTTGCCGCCATGCAATCGGTGGTGGCGGCGCGCGGGGATCGGCCGTTTCGGGATCTTTCCGATTTCGCCGCCCGCATCGATCCCACCGCGCTCAACCGCATGCAAATCGAAAGCCTCGCGCGCGCCGGCGCCTTCGATTCGCTCGAGAAAAACCGCGCGCGTGTGTTTGCCTCCGCCGAGCTTATTCTGCGCCGGGCGCAGGCCGCCGCCGCGGAACGCGCCAGCGGGCAGATGGGCTTGTTCGCCTCCGAGCAACAGACCGAGCGCTTGCGGCTTGCCGAGGCGGCGGAATGGGAGCCCATGGAAGCCTTAAGCTATGAGGCCGAAGCCATCGGTTTTCATCTCACCGCCCACCCGCTCGATGCCTACAGCCATCTGTTCCGCCGCCTCGGCGTGGTGCCGAGCAACCAGCTCTTTGCCCGCGCCGCCGCCGGGCCGGCGAAGGTCGCGCTCGCGGGCACCGTCATCGCCGTCAAAACCCGCAACACCCGCACCGGCAGCCGCATGGCCTGGGTGCGGCTATCGGATCTCGCCGGAACCTACGAGGTCACCGCTTTCAGTGAAACCCTCGCGCGTGCCGAAAGCCTGCTGGCGGCGGGCATGAGCCTGCTCATTCAGGCCGAGGTTCGGCTGGAAGGCGAAACGCTCCGCATCACCGCCCAGGATTTTACCGCGCTCGATCAAGCCGCGGCAGAAACCGCCTCCGGATTGCGCCTGCGACTCAATGCCCCCATCGCGGTGCCGCAGCTCCGCGCGATATTGGAGAAAGAAGCCGGCGGGCGCGGGCGCGTGGTTCTGCTCGCCCGGCTCGATGCCCATCACTCGGCGGAAATCGCGCTGCCCGGTCGCTACGCCCTTTCCCCCCGCTTCCGCCACGCGGTGAAGATGCTTCCCGGCGTCGAGGCGGTTGAGGAACTCTAGGCCCGGAAAAGCAGACCGTGAGCGACGGCCACGTATGCGGTATCATATTACCGCATACGGAAAGACTTGACGCCATCCCGCTTTTTGGCCAGAACTGCCCCCGCGTTTCGAAAAGGACCCGAGGATGAAAGCCACTCTTTCGCTCAAACCGGCAGAGGTCAAAAAAGATTGGGTGCTCATCGATGCCGAGGGCGTCGTCCTCGGCCGTCTCGCCGCTTTCGTGGCCGCTCGTCTCAGGGGCAAGCATAAGCCGCAATTCACGCCGCATGTCGATTGCGGCGATCATGTGGTGGTGATCAATGCCGCGAAAGTGCGCGTCACCGGCAAAAAGCTCGATCAGTCCGTCTTTTATTACCACACCGGCTATCCGGGCGGCATCAAGGGCCGCACGCTGCGCCAGCGGCTTGAGAGCAAACACCCCGAACGCGTCATCGAAAAAGCGGTGGAACGCATGATCACCCGCGGCCCGCTGCAGCGGCGGCAAATGCGCAATCTGCATGTCTATCCGGGGCCCGAGCATCCCCATGCGGGGCAAAACCCAAAGCCGCTCGATTTCGCCGCCTTGAACCCCAAGAACAAAAGAGGCTGAGGCTCCGCCATGTCCGGAACGCAAACCCGCACTCTGGCTGATTTGAAAGAACTCGCCGTCACCGCCCCGGTCGAGCCGCCGAAGCGCGAGCCGAAGCGGGATGCGCTGGGCCGCGCCTACGCCACCGGCCGGCGCAAAAATGCCGTCGCCCGGGTGTGGATCAAGCCCGGCAAAGGCGAAATCATCGTGAACGGCCGCCAGGCCGCCCAATACTTTGCCCGCCCCGTGCTGCGCATGCTCATCACGCAGCCCTTCCTCGTCGCCGATCGTTACAACCAGTTCGATGTCTACTGCACGGTCTCCGGCGGCGGCCTTTCCGGCCAAGCCGGCGCGCTTCGCCACGGCATCAGCCGGGCACTGTGCAATTACGAGCCGGAACTCCGCAGCATTTTGAAAATGGCCGGGTTTTTGACGCGCGACCCCAGGGTGGTCGAGCGCAAGAAATACGGCCGCCGCAAAGCGCGCCGGCGCTTCCAATTCAGCAAGCGCTGACGCCGAAAGCGAAATTCCGCGCCCGCTTGCCCCTCATCAGGGCTTGTGCGGCGCGTTGCTTTCCCCTTTCATGGGGGCAAGGAGTAAGCCTATGCGACGGCGCATTTTCATTGATGGCGAAGCCGGTACCACCGGGCTTGGCATCCGTGCGCGCCTGGAAGCCATCCCGGATATCGCGCTCTGCCACGTCCCCCCCGAACACTACAAAAACCCCGAGGCGCGGGCGGCGGCCATGCGCGCGGCCGAGCTGGTGGTGCTCTGCCTTCCCGATGCGGCGGCCCGCGAAGCGGTTGCCATTGTGGATTCGCTCGGCCCCGAGCGGCCCAAAATTCTCGATGCCAGCACCGCCCATCGCACCGCTCCCGGCTGGGTTTACGGCTTCCCCGAGCTTTCCCCCGGCCAAGAGGCCTTAATCGCGAAAGCCGAGCGCGTCGCCAACCCCGGCTGCTATGCCACCGGCGCGATTGCGCTTCTCCACCCCCTCATTGCCGCCGGCTTGCTGCCGCCTTCGCATCCGCTCTGCATCAGTGCGGTCAGCGGCTACAGCGGCGGCGGGCGCAGCATGATCACGGCGCATGAGGCCGCGGGCGGTCCGGCCTTCGAACTCTATGCGCTGGAGCTGGAACACAAACACCTCCCCGAGATCGAGCGCTATGCGCCGCTCAGCCGTCGGCCGATTTTTCTTCCCTCCGTCGGGCATTTTCGGCAGGGCATGCTGGTGTCCATCCCGCTGCATCTGGACACTCTTCCCGCGCGCCCGAAAGCCGCGGATCTCGCCGCCGCCCTGGCCGCCCATTATCGCAACGCCAAGCGCGTGCGCGTGGTGCCCGCCGAGGCAAGCGGGCGGCTGGAGCCGCAAGCCCTTAACGATACCGACCTGATGGAACTTTTCGTCTTCGGCAACGAGGCACGCCGCCAAGCGGTGCTGGTGGCGCGGCTCGATAATCTCGGCAAAGGCGCTTCGGGGGCCGCGGTGCAAAACGCGCTGCTCATGCTCGGCCTGCCCGACCGCATCGCTTTATCCGTTCCCGAGAAGGACACCGTCCATGCCTGACGAACTTCCTCCTTTGCGAGAAGCGGCCGCGATCAATGGCCATGGCCCGCTTTTTGCGTTCGCCGGGATAAGCCCGCGCATCGCGCCCGATGCCTGGATTGCGCCCACCGCCGCCGTCATCGGCAATGTGGAGATCGGCCCGCAAACCAGCGTTTGGTTCCATTGCGTCTTGCGCGGCGATACCAACTCCATCCGCATCGGCGCCCGCTGCAATATCCAAGACGGCACCATCATTCACATCAACGAAGGCGCGGACTTCGCCACTTGGATCGGTGATGACGTGTCCATCGGCCATGCCGCGATCGTGCATGCGTGCCGGCTCGAGAACCGCGCCTTTGTCGGCATGGGCGCCACCGTTCTCGATGGTGCGGTCATCGAAGAAGGTGGCATGCTGGCGGCCGGCGGGCTGCTTGCGCCCGGCAAGCGCATTGGCCGCGACGAACTTTGGGCGGGCTCGCCGGCCCGGCTCATGCGGGTGATGAGCGCCGAAGAGCGCGCGGCGTTCGATCGCGTCGCCCGCCATTATGTGAACCTGGCCGCGCGTTTTCGCGAAGGGCTCGCGCCGCTCCCCTAACGCCCGCTCGCCTTCCGCCGCAGCCCGCGCGCGGCGCTTAGCAGAGCGAAGGAGTGCGCCGGAGAGGAATGCCGGCAACAGATGAGGTGGCCGCGGCTGCGGTCGTGGAAACCGATGTACCCTACCGGCTCGATCGCCTGCCATGGAGCCGCTTTCACTGGCTGGTGGTAACGGCGCTCGGGGTGGCATGGATTCTGGATGGGTTGGAGGTCACGCTGGTCGGCTCGCTGTCCGGCGCGCTGGCGCGTAGCCCGCTGCTTCGGCTTTCCGGCGCCGAGATTGGCTTGGCGGCGAGTGTCTACCTCCTCGGCGCCGTGTCCGGCGCCCTGCTCTTCGGCTGGCTTACGGATCGGCTCGGCCGCAAACGGCTCTTTACCCTCACGGTTGCGATCTATGCGGTGGCAACCGTGGCATCGGGCGCTTCCTGGAATTTCGCCTCGCTCGCCCTCTTCCGGTTTCTCACCGGCGCGGGGATCGGCGGCGAATACGCCGCGGTCAATGCGGCGATCCAAGAGCTGATTCCGGCACGCCGGCGCGGCTTTACGGATCTTGTCGTGAACGGCAGCTTTTGGCTCGGTGCGGCGGCGGGAGCGGCGGGCGCGGTGGCGGTGCTCAACCCGCGGGTGATGCCGGCCGAAATCGGCTGGCGCGTCGCTTTTGCCATCGGCGGCGTGCTCGGCGTGATCGTGCTGCTGTTGCGACGGTGGATTCCGGAAAGCCCGCGTTGGCTGATGACCCACGGCTTGCCCGACGAAGCCGAGCGCGTGGTGCGCGAAATCGAGCAGCAGGTGGAGCGCGAAACCGGCGCCCCCTTACCGCCGGTGCCGGAACGCAAGCTCAGGCTGCGGACGGATGTCCGCTCCTGGTTTGCAACCGGCGTGCGCGCCCTGTTCACGCTTTACGCACGGCGAACGGTTCTCGGCACGGTGTTGATGGCCTCGCAAGCATTTGCTTACAACGCGGTGTTTTTCACCTATGCCCTGATTCTCGTGGATTTCTATAACGTTAAGCCCAATCAGGTCGGGTGGTTCATGCTGCCCTTCGCGCTGGGCAATTTCTTGGGCCCGTTGGTGCTTGGAAAATTGTTCGACACCGTCGGGCGTCGGCCGATGATTGCCAGCACCTATGCGCTCTCCGGCCTGTTAATGGCGCTCACCGGCTGGCTGTTCCTCACGGGCACGCTAAATGCAATGCAACAGACCCTGGCGTGGACGGTGATTTTCTTCATCGCCTCCGCCGCCGCGAGTTCCGCATACCTCACCATCGGGGAGATTTTCCCGCTCGAGATTCGTGCCGTGGCGATTGCCTTGTTCTACGCGCTCGGCACCGGGGTTGGCGGCGTCGCAGGTCCGGCGATGTTCGGCGCGTTGAGCGATACCCATTCGCGTGTTGCCATTTTCACAGGTTATGTGTTCGGCGGCTGTTTGATGGTTGCGGGGGCGGCCGTCGCGATTGTCCTCGGCGTCAAGGCCGAGCGAGCCGCTTTGGAAGACGTGGCCCCGCCGCTTTCGGCGATCGGCGATGATGAGCTCGGACGGTAATTGCGGCGTCGTGCGCAGCCGCGTTCGTTTATTACTCTAACATTTCTCTTGCTTTTTGTTAGGAAGTGTGGCATCATGCGCGGCATGATGTCTGATACAACCGCGATCGGTTCAGAACCGTCTTTGTTAGAAAGACCAACTCCACCGGTACCGCCGGCGGAGGATACGCCCGCCGCGCTGGTCAAGCCGCGCCGCAAGCCAGAGCCCGCCTGGAAACGCTACGACCACCTCATCCATGACGGCCCGGCCTATTTTGAGGCACTCCGCAAAGACCGGCTCGCCCAGGCGCGTGCCGAGCGGCAGGAGAAGGTGCGCCAAGCAGCGCTTGCGCTCTTCGCCGCGCGCGGCGTGGTGCAAACCTCGCTTGCGCGCATCGCCTGGCATATGGAGATTTCTCCCGCGAGCCTCCGTCGCGCTTACCCCGACAAAGCGGCCCTGCTTGCCGGCATTCTGGAGGCGCATATCGGCGCGCTGCTCGAGGCGGTGGGCACGGCGCAAGAAGAGGCCGACGCGGCTGCCTTCGCCCCGCGCGCCAAGCTCTCTGCCATGGCCACGGCGGCGCTCCGGTATCTGGCCGGCGAGGGGGTGCTCACGGTGCGGATCGCGCCTCAGGCCGAGGCGTTGCTTGAGCCCGCCTCCCGCGCGGCGCTTGCCGGAAAGCGGCGCTGGCTCGTGGCGCTCTTCGCCTCGGCCATCGAGGAAAGTCTGCCGGGCCTCGGGGCGAGAGGCGGCGAGCCGCCGGCGCGGGCATTACTGGCTTTGCTCGAAGCCGCCGCAGGATGGAGCGAAGCCGACCGCGGCAACGAGGATCTTTCCACCTATGCCGCCCGCGCCGTGGCCGGCATTCTCGCCATGGCCAACCCCCCGCCCGAGGACGGCGGCCGCAAACCCCAAGACCAAGACCCGGAGTCCTCTCCGGAACCTACGCCCCACCCGGAAACCGCCGGCACACCGCCCGCCGAAACGCCGCCCAGCGTGCCGCACGCCTCCGCCGTGTCGGATCCCGGCGCTGCACAACCCTGCTGCGCCTGGCGCCGACGCGGCGCTCTCCCCGCTCCCCGCGCGCCGTGCTAAAGAGAAGCCCTTGCGGCTTCCTCTTCCGTTCCCTTCGGAGCATTTTGATGTGCGGCATTGCGGGCCTGATGCTTGCCTCGGGCCACCAGGCTTCTCCGGAAACGGCAACTCTTTCGGCCCTTTCCCACGCCCTGCGCCACCGGGGCCCGGATGGCAGCGGCCAGGCGGTCTTCGGGCAGACCGCCCTGGTGCACACCCGGCTTGCCATCATCGATCTCGCCACCGGGGATCAGCCGCTGCAAAGCCGCGCCAGCGCGCTGATCGCCAATGCCGAAATCTACAATTACCGCGAGCTTCGCGCCGCGCTCTCCGGCTTTGCCTTCACCACCGCAAGCGATTGCGAACCCCCGCTCTATCTCTGGCAAGAGCACGGCATCGCTTTCACCGAATATCTGCGCGGCATGTATGCCATCGCTGTGCACGACCGGGCCAAGGGTCTGCTGGCCTTGGCGCGCGATCCCTTCGGCATCAAGCCGCTCTATCTCGCGCACACCCCTGCCGGGCTTGCCTTCGCTTCCGAACCGCAGGCGTTGCTTGCCGCCGGGCTCGTTCCGCGCCGCATCCATACCCCGGCGCGCGATGAGCTCCTGCAGCTTCAGTTTACCACCGGGGCGGCCACGATTTTCCAGGGCATCGAGCGCGTCCTGCCCGGCGAGACGCTGCTTTGCGCCGACGGCCGCGTCATCGAGCGCCACCGACGCCCCGCCTTGCCCGAAGGCGGTCCCGAAGACATCGGTGAAGAACAAGCCCTCGCGCGGCTGGACCGGGCGCTGATGGAAAGCGTGGACCTCCACCAGCGAAGCGACGTGCCCTACGGCATGTTTCTCTCCGGCGGCATCGACAGCAGCACCATTCTGGCCGTGATGGCGCGGCTGAACACTGCGCCGGTGCTTGCATTCACCGCGGGCTTCGCGGCCGCGGGGGCAGCCGATGAGCGCGCCCATGCGGCAGCGGTGGCGCGGGCGGCGGGCGCGCATCATGAATCCGTCGAGATCACCCAGGCGATGGTTTTCGAACATCTGCCCGAAATCGTCGCCGCGATGGATGACCCGGCAGCGGATTACGCCATCATCCCCACCTGGTTCCTGGCGAAACGCGCGCGTGCGGATGTCAAAGTCGTGCTCTGCGGCGAAGGCGGTGATGAATTGTTCGCCGGTTACGGCCGTTACCGAAGCGCCATCC